>Ga0315913_1005045_pt1 | contig 16024 bp, 9 predicted proteins | sample MpolsnodulesMG_FD_207736 | JGI IMG/M metagenome (GOLD analysis project Ga0315913, IMG submission 207736) | Medicago polymorpha root nodule microbial communities from Los Angeles, California, United States - small nodules | ecosystem: Host-associated > Plants > Roots > Nodule | place: USA... | reverse complement strand
CTATTCTTCTTGTTCAAAAAACACAAAACATCTAAGAAATCAACAAATCTTCCACCAGGTCCTAAAGGTCTTCCTTTCATTGGAAACTTACACCAACTTGATAGTTCAGTTCTTGGTTTAAATTTCTATGATCTCTCAAAGAAATATGGCCCTATAATCTCCCTTAAACTTGGTTCAAAGCAAACAGTCGTTGTTTCATCAGCAAAAATGGCCAAAGAAGTAATGAAAACACATGATATCGAATTCTGTAACCGACCCTCGTTAATCAGCCATATGAAAATATCATATAATGGATTAGATCAAATATTTGCACCATATAGAGAATATTGGAGACACACAAAAAAACTTTCCTTTATTCATTTTCTTAGTGTGAAAAGAGTCTCAATGTATTACTCAGTTAGAAAATATGAGGTGACACAAATGATCAAGAAGATATCAGAACATGCTTCTTCCAACAAAGTTATGAACATGCAGGAACTTCTTACTTGTCTTACAAGTACTCTAGTTTGTAAAACCGCATTCGGTAGAAAGTATGAAAAGGAAGGAATTGAGCGTAGCATGTTTCAAGGTTTGCATAAAGAAGTTCAAGACTTGCTGATTTCGTTCTTTTACGCGGATTATTTGCCTTTTGTTGGAGGGATTGTTGATAAGCTCACCGGAAAGATGAGTCGCCTTGAGAAAACGTTCAAGGTTTCGGATGAACTTTATCAAAGTATTGTTGATGAACATCTTGATCCAGAAAGGAAGAAGTTGCCTCCGCATGAAGATGATGTTATTGATGCCTTGATTGAACTGAAGAATGATCCTTACTGCTCAATGGATCTCACTGCAGAACACATCAAGCCCTTGATCATGGTTAATGTTTTTTTTAATTATTTTTATTCTTCACTCTTATTTAGCCTTCATCTTGGTTCAATTTCAAAACGTTTTATCTTTGCAGAATAGTTCATGAAACATATTGATACTTGTCCAATATTGCAGAATATGTCGTTTGCTGTGACAGAAACAATTGCGGCAGCGGTAGTCTGGGCTATGACGGCACTAATGAAGAATCCAAGAGTGATGCAGAAAGTACAAGAAGAGATTCGGGAAGTATTTGCAGGGAAAGGTTTTATAGAGGAAGAAGATGTCCAAAAGCTTCCATATTTCAAGGCCGTTATAAAAGAATCAATGAGATTGTACCCAATTTTGCCTATACTTTTACCAAGAGAAACAATGAAAAAGTGCAACATTGCAGGGTACGACATTCCAGACAAGACATTGGTGTACGTCAATGCATTGGCGATCCATCGAGACCCAGAAACATGGAAGGATCCAGAAGAGTTTTATCCAGAGAGATTCATAGGAAGTGATATAGATTTAAAAGGACAAGATTTCGAGCTGATTCCGTTTGGTTCTGGGCGAAGAATTTGCCCCGGCTTAAACATGGCTATTTCTACCATAGATATTGTACTTTCTAATCTTCTCTATTCATTTGATTGGGAAATGCCTGAGGGAGCTAAGAGGGAAGACATAGACACTCATGGTCAACCCGGACTTATTCAACACAAGAAAAATCCTCTCTGTCTTGTTGCTAAGAAGCGAATTGAATGCGCATGATGTGACTAAAGCATTAGTATATATATATTCCATTTCCCTATTGGACCATGCTTTCATGAGGTCTTTAATGAGTGTTACTGGAGATGGAGTGTTATAGTTAAGTGTGTCTTCATGTTTGATATTATAATAAAAGACTCTACCCTTGTATTATATTTTCAAAGAAATAAAAATCATCTTTCTGTGTAGATTATTCGTTTGTAATTCTGGGGAGTCGTAAATAGGATGAGTTTGATCTGATATGTCGCGTTGTATGAAGTCTGGTAGTCGAGAAATGGTGAAGAACATTAAGGTTTTATCCTATAAATAGTTTTTCACTCGGTCGATGACCATGTTCTACAAATGATGTGTTGATTTTGAATGTTATTTTACAAAGTAGTTCGCTTTAATTTCAGCAGATGTTTTTCTTTCTTGTATCTCTATAGATTTTCCTTATTTCAATAAAGTTTTATTAAATCAGCTTCTCAGTATTTGATGATTTGAAAAAGAAACTGTAAACTTTCATAAGTGCTTTAAATTGTGAACATAAATTCACATTATGAAGCAAACAACTAAGTGACTAGAATAAGTCGACGGCTATCCAATAATTTGCGGATGTTGCTCTTTACTCTTGTATGCTCGCAATTCTGCAAAAACATAATACTCAAATTGAAATTTGGAAATTGTTACCATGTACTACACACAAAACAGTTCGGTTCGCAACTTGGTTGGTCAAGAAAACAGTTCTGTTCGCAAAGGCGACATCTCTGTTTTATAAATGTAGAACCTGTTTAGTCAAAACAGTGTTGTCGATGACGAATGGTGGAATATGGCAGAAAACCCCAATAAACACACCATTGCAGCCAATGAAAAGTTGTAAGTTCTCCAAAATAGTTTATGGAAACAACTTATAATATACCAAAACAATTTAATTTTATCTTTTGCCATAGAAACAGCTTATGTAAGCTTATAGATAATCACTTATCATGATAAGCGCATGTGCTATAAACTGCAAATAAGTGGTTTTTTCAAACATGACTTAGATGATGGCTTCTAAAAAAATAAATGGATAAAATAATGTCACTGGAGCCTAATGAAAACCCAACCAAAATTTTAAAATTTATTTAGAGCAGTATTTTAAAATGGTGCATTATTCACTAGTGTTCTTTTTAGTCAATTTATATTTCCCAATGATTGGTTTTTTTTGTCAAAACAGCAAACACTGATGTATATTTTCAACTTGCTTTCGGAATATGAATTGAATTTGTAGCATTACAATCAATAGACAAGAAATTTGTAATTCAACGTACCTGTTACATCATATCATTTGTTTGTCTTTTATGTATATGCAGCCGCTGAAGTTCACTGGATCTGTCTGTTTTGCTCCTTATAACTCTAACAATTTCTAGAACCATTATACATTGTAGCCATAAGTTTCATCTCTATCTTTTCCTTCTTATCATATAATATATCATATTTATCACGTCACTCTCTCTTATCATTTTATATGTCAAGGCATATACACTCAACATAGATGTACACCAAACATTTTCCAAGTTTAATTACGACATATATATTGAATAGTCGTCATGAACAACATTCTTATTCTTAGCTTTGTGGTGATCTTAATTCTTATATGCGTGAAAGTGTAATTTTTCATGGTATTCTATCTATATGTTGATTGTGTGGGTTTCTTACCGTCACTTTTTGGTTTTTTTTTTACATGAAGTTGCATACAATTTTCTAGAATAAAATTAATGAATTAAAGAGATATAGTTTGTCTCGTATGATTGTCAATAGGAACTTACATGAGCTTGACTCATTTTCTCAAAACTTAACTCGAATTCGAACCAAACCTTTTTTTAGCTCAAATTTGATTCGTTTAAAGTTCACGAACAACTTAGTTAAGTTCATTAAGTTCAACTCGTCTACTCGAGTCTAAAGGCAAATCCAATGTGCCCTAAAATATCAAAAAATTGCACTAATACTCTTGTGATAATTGCATTTAATAGCCCTGCTTTTTTTTTATGTAGACCTCAAGGACATAATCAAAACAATTAACATATAGCAACGAGTCATTCCCTCAGCTAAAAGATAATAAAAGTTGCCCACTCGCTCTTATTATATAGCCAAAGCATATAGCCAAAGCTCGATGTGGGACTATTACTACTTGTTAGTTGCCTTTTAAAAAAAATTACAACTTGTTAGTTTTATAGCTTAAACAAAAGAAAGTTTTATAGTTTTATAAATTGGTTCATGAACCAAAAGAAACTAAGTGACTACATAATACGTTTGTTTAGAGAAAGTGGCTGGATAATAAATTGTTGTATTTGTTCGGTTATTTGTATACAAATACAAATTATTCTTAGTTGCTGAATTGTTATTTTTGTTTATTTTATATATATATACATATAATCGAACCAACTAATGAACCAACGAGTCGAACTATATATAGTTCAAGTTCAACTCATTTAGTTAACTAACTTAATTTTCAGCTCAAATTCAACTCATTTGGTTCATTAACCAAGTTCAACGAATTAATTGTCGAATCGAGTTTCAAACTATTTTCGTATTGTCTTAGTTCATTGCCAATCCTAATTGTCAAGAATAATATGTATTTTATTACCTATCTCTATTATGAAAATAGTTTGTCTTTTAGGTATAGAATGCTCAATTATTCAGGTGGCTCTTCAATGGTATAGAATGCTCAATTATTCAGGTGATTGATAAAATTAAGTCGCTAACTTTCATGTGGTTGAAGGCAAAATTTCCTTCTCTTCCCTTCAATTATTATGGTTGGTGGCTTAGTCCATTCACTATATTGGGCATAGGCTAATAGCTTTGTTTGCTTTACTCATCGTTTTTTGTTTTCTCTTGTATATATGTTTCAACTCTGGTGTTTTTTTCCCTGACATACCTTATGCTAGGGAGACCTTTTGATGTGGTAATATAATTTCATTTTAGCCTCTTAAAAAAAAAATTCATCCAATTTATTTACGAAAATAATATGTATTTTCTACACACAAACAATCAAAATATTTAGAATCGCTACATCAATTAATATTTTTAATTTAAGTGGTAATTCGAAATATTTTAATTGATTGTGTGTGCAAAGTTGTTTTGAACCGTCAACATACCATCATTAAACTCGTAATAAAATAGCATTGATATGTCATTTGTTTGGAGTGTGAGAATCAAATAATAAAAAGTGTCTTTGGACTCGCTATGGTGTCTTTTTTCGACCGCTATTGCTATACCCAAAATCAAATGAGTTGAAAAAAAAATTAAAAATATTTTATTTTAATAACAGAAATAACATTATAATATTGTAACTTATTTGAAAAGTTGATATATATGAGAAAGTCTTTGAAGTTCAAATAATTCAAAATGAATGACGTATTATATTCGATACGCATTTTGTATCGATACTTGCCGATACGTCCTGATACGTACCGGAAAAGTATTCGAAGATTAAATATTATTTTTTAAAAAACAATTATCCTATACTTTTCAAATACATCAGAGATACATAAGGGATAGGCGGTGGGATATTGATATGCACGAGCTACCTGATGTTTCTATTCTATTTGGTATATATGTAATTGACTAAGTAATGATGTTCTCTATTTAGTATCTATCATATATGTAATTGACTAATTGTCGTTTTCTTTATTATTAATATTACTTATATTTATATTTATATTGTTGTTCACCATTTGTTTTGCGTCTTTTTGTTTGTCTGAGAACGTTGGTATTGTTGATTGTTGTGAAGACAATTTAATTGTTGTGCTTTATCGTTTTTCTATGTTTGTTTGGTTTAGGTTCTGCGCTAATTTTTTTGCTTTTGAGTTTTTGAGTTTTAATATGTAGTTTAGATTTAAATTTTTATTGAAGTATCTCAATCATATCGCATCTTGAATTTTAAGAAATTTATGTATTCATGTCATGTATCTGTATCATATTAGGTACCATGGCTTCATAAGAGAAAGTGTGTACATTAAAGGATTTGAAAGTGTGATAAATAAATAATAAATGTATTGATATGCTGATGTTTGCTTTTGAAGTGTGAGACTTGGAGATCAAATAATAAGTGTGTTTGGATTGCTTTTGGTGTGTATATTCGTCTCATACTTCTGTATTCAAAATGGAATGAGACAAAAACAATTTAAAAATGATATTGTAACTTTTATCTTATGTTGATGATTTGAAAAAGTTGACACATATTAGAAAGTGCTTTAAAGAAGTAGGAGGTGTGTGTATCTTAGGATTTAGAGTGTGATAAATAAAAAGTAAAATAGTACATTTTGATGTTTATTTTTAGTGTGTAAGAATCAAATAATAAAAGTGTGTTTAAAATATCTATGAACTCTCTAAGAAATATGGCCCTATAATCTTCCTTAAACTTGGTTCAAGGAAAACAATTGTTGTTTCATCACCAAAAATGGACAAACAAGTAATGAAACACATGACATCGAATTCTGTAACAGACCCTCGTTAATCAGCCACATGAAATTATCATACTAATGGATTAGATCAAGTATTTGCACCATATAGAAAATATTAGATCAAGGAGAAATATTTGGTTGAGCACAACCCAAATCAAAAGTATTTAGTCACATTCATATGAATGGTAAAATTTAAAAGAAAAATAATTTAATCACATTATTTAATATTATTTTTCTCTTAAATATTATCAATTATGTGTGTGTCCAAATATATTTTATTTAGGTTTATGTCTATGCAAGACTTGCTCTAGATCAAGTATTAAGCCTTAATCTTGGTTCAATTTTGAAACATTTTATATTTGCAAAACACTTAATGCCTCTCCCGAAAAATCATAATCGTTGAATTAATTTAATTTATGCAAGATCTCTGCTTCAGAAACTTAAATTATTGACGGAAAGTAAAGACCAAAAATTGAAATAAATTTATCTCAATTTTTGACACTTTTAACTAATAATTAGTGACGAATTTCATTTTTGAAATGTTTATTTTTGTCAATAATTCAATTTTTTTTTGTTTTTTGGGGTCAAGTAGCTTAATGGCTAGAATTCACCTTCATATAAAGTCTTCGGGGTTCGAACCCAAACTCCCGCATATAACAATGCATAATCCTACCAACTGAGATAGACTCACGTGACTAATTCAAATTTGTATAATAGTGTCTAATCTAATAGATGAGATTTGGTTTGAGGGGATGGAAGGCAGGAGAGAATCCAGTTTATTCTTTTTTATTTACATTAGTTTTTTTTTCTTTTTTTTGTACAAGTTATGTTTCTTTTCTATTTGTTAGAACTTGAATCTCTCTAACCTGCAGCTCTTTACATCCAAATCTCTCTAAAAGTAGTAGATGAAATATTTTTATTTTCTTTTTATAACTTCATATTCGGCCTAATGATGACTAATCTGAAGGGTTCTGAGGGTTCAATCTCATCGTCTACCTGCAGGGGCCATATTTAGAGTGTAACAAATCTATTTTTAATTCTACTATTTGTGGTGGTGGTTGTATAAATCTGGTAAACACTTTTTGAAAGTGGCCTTTAATTATCTACAAAATCAACATAAATTAGACAAATTTGTAAAAAAAATGTTTGAAGCATTTATGTTTGTTTTTTTATAAGCAAATGTTAGCCGTTAGTTTGTTAATTTGATAGGAACAGTGAGAATCTGTTCGCAGAGTAGATTCTTTTGTTTTTATTATAGTTGTTATACTTGCTAATAAAACATCTTGAACTTTTTCAACATTGCAGAATATGTTGTTTGCTAGGACAAAAACAATTGTGGCTGCGGTAGTATGGACTATGACGACACTCATGAAGAATCCAAGAGTGATGCAGAAAGTACAAGAGGAGATTCAGAAAGTATTTGCATGAAAAGGTTTTATAGAGGAAGATGTCCAAAGGCTTCCATATTTCAAGGCCGTTATAAAAGAAACAATGAGATTGCACCCAATTTTGCCTATACATTTACCAAGAGAAACACTGAAAAAGTGCAACATTGGAGGGTATGAAATTCCAGTCAAGACATTGGTATACGTGAATGCTTTGGTGATCACAGAGACCAAAAAGCATGTAAGGATCCAAAAGAGTTTTATCCAGAGAGATTCCTTGACAGTGGTGTAGATTTCAAAGGACAAGATTTTGAGTTGATTCTGTTTGGTTCTGGGCGAAGAGTTTGCCCCGACTTAAACATGGCTATTGCTACCGTGGACCTTGTACTTGCTAATATTCTCTATTCATTTGATTGGGAAATTCCTGAAGGAGTTAAGAGGGAAGACATAGACACTCATGGTCTTCCAGAACTTATATAACACAAGAAAAAAATATCTTTGTCTTGATGCTAAGAAGCGAATTGAATGCGTATGATCTTGAAGTTATGTTATGTTATATTTATGTAAAGAAAATAAAGCATGCATGAAGAGGTCTTTAAAGAGTGTCACTGGAAATGGAGTATTATAGTTAAGTGAGTCTTCATGTTTAATATTATAATAAAAGACTAACCTTGTATTATATGTTCAAAAAATAAAATTCATCTTTCTCTATAGAATGTTCCTTTGTAATTCAAGGGAGTGGTAAATAGGACGAGTTTGATCTGATACGTCGCGTTGTATGAAGTTTGAGAGTCGAGAAATGGGGAAGAACATAAAGGTTTCATCCTATAAATAGTTTTTCACTCGATCGATGACCATGTTTTACGAATGATGTGTAGATTTTGAATGTTATTTTACAAAGTAGTTCCCTTTGATTTTAGCAGTTGTTTTCCTTTCTTGTATCTCTATAGATTTTCCTTCTTTCAATAAAGTTGTGTTAAATCAGCCTCTCAGTATTTGATGATTTGAAAGATAAACTGTAAACTTTCATAAGTGCTTTACAAAAGTCATATTTGATGCAAGCAAATGAAGTTTATAATTGTAATAATTTATTTGACTAAGTACAATATTTTGATTATTTACAATCCCCATCTTTCCTAATTTCCTACCTTTATTCTTGTGCATCCTATTTTCATCGGGTAAAATTTGGTAGACACCCTTTTTCACTCTACCATTGATATACACACGCTGATATGACACATTTCTAATTAAAAAAATTAAAAATAAAACATAAAAAATTCTTTCTCACCTTTCTTCCTCTCTAACGCAGTCTCTCTCTCTTTCTCACTCAGTGAGTCTCATCATCTCTCTCACATTCAACTCTGCAGCCTCCAAGATCTCACTCTCTCTCTCATCTCCTCTTTGGATTAGATCCGTGGCAACGGTACATGTAAACATTTGAAATTCTTCTTGATCATTTCCAGTGGCAGCAGATTCAGATACAATATCCAAATGGACCCATCTGCAACTACTCAACATGTATACTAGAACAATGTATTCGTTCATTTTGAAGAAAGGACATACTGTATGTAACTCCAGATCTGATGAGTTTTCAGATTTCATCTCCTCTCCCTTGCCTAAACGCTCCATCTCTTACATGAGTTTTCATATCTAAATCTGATGACCAGAAAAATAGTTGATGGAGGTTGGTGTGATGAACGACAGCGTCGACAGTGATGGAGTGTGCACCGGTGGTAGTGGTGGTGACTGAGGTCCATGAAGAGAGAGAAAAGAAAAGTGGGTCTGAGAAAGAGGAAGAAGAGAGGTCGTAATAGTTGGACGGCTTAACACGGTTGTGGTGGTGATATTTAAGGTCGTGGACGGTGGTGCGACAAAATTGCCCCTTATTTTTTTGAAATGGACAAAATTATCCCAAAATTCAAAATTAATAAAAAAAAATGTCATATTGAAGTGGTAGGATGGTGTATGCCACGTTAGGATGTCTGTGTAAAATTACTCATTTTCACCTTGCTTTCAATTTTCAAGTCCTTCGCATGCAACATTTAACTTATAAAATATAGTTGTCTTCAAAGTATTCTTGTGCACTGAGCCTTAAAACAAGTTTGGTTCAGGACAAACCATGAACTGTTTGGTTTTTCCAAACTGTTTTTACGGTTCAATTTGGTTTTCCTTCTTGAAATAAATCATGAAAAGTTGTACAAGTTATCCCACTAGGGCCTGTTTGGATTGACTTATTTAAACTTATTTACCAACATAAGTTTTGTGATACTGTTTTGGAGAACTTATAGAAACAACTTATGACATTTTTCAGCTTATTTTTGTAAGTTCTCCAAAATAGTTTATAGAAACAACTTATAGCATACACCGAAATAATTTAATTTTATCTTTTGCCATAGAAACAGCTTATGTAAGATTATAGATAATCACTTATCATGATAAGTACTTGTGTTGTAAGTTGTAAATAACTGATTTATTCAAACAGGGCTTAAATGATGGCTTCTAAAAAAATAAATGGATAAAACAATGTCATTGGAGCCTATTGAAAACCCAACCAAAATTTAAAAAAATTATTTAGGGCAGTATTTTTCCTTTTGTTATTGCCCTATCTCTAATTTAATTCATTCGATGAAATTCCATAATAAACAGAAATCAATCAAATTCTAAAGAGAGGTAAATTTTGCATTATTCACTAATCTTCTTTTTAGTCAATTTCGCTGATTGATTTTTTAATCTTTGTTTGTGAGTTTGGAGGAGAAGGAAGGGGTGAGTTTGGAGAGTTTTGGAGTTTCATTTTTTCTTCATAATACAAAATCTTCCTCATTTGAAAACTTAAAAAATGTATTGGAAGAATGTTTTGGGAGGATTTGGAGAATTTACATGAATTCTTCAAATTTAATATAAGTATTTATAATATTCTTAAAATTAAAAATATATTAACTATAAACATTAATTTATTAGAAAAAAATTACTCTTTCACAAAATGTGAAAGATTTTACCCTTTTCCCTTGTATTTCTAACCCTCCAAAGTCTTTCCTTCCTCTCCCCTCCAAATAAAGTGAGTGTGTTTGGATGGGGTAATGTTTTGAGGGAATTCAAATACTTTGAGGTGAATTCCATTGTATGGATAATAATTTGATGAATTTTCAAAATGATGGAAATTTATGAAATATTTTGTTCAAGTTAAATTTAGAGAATTTCAAATGACACCTAAAAGTTAAGAATTTCAAAATTCTTCATTGTTATAAATTTTCAAATTTTGTATTTTGGTTCTCAAATTTTTCAAAATTTTCAATTTGACCCCAATAAATTTCCAAAAAATTGCAAATTGGCCCCTCAAAAATTATAATTTGACCCCTCAAATTTTTGAAATTTACAAATTGACCCATAATTTCAATTTTCAAATTTGGCCCCTAAAAATTAAAATGTATAAAAGTTGCCCAAAAATGATGATGATGAAATTTTTTTATTACTCCATCCAAACAAAAGTATTGAGAAATGAAAGTAATTTAATTGAATCATTTAAATTACCTAGAATTCTAAATTCTTTAAAATTTCTCAATTACCTCATCCAAACACACTCTTAGTGTGTTTGGATAGGGGTATGTTTTGAGGTAATGTAATGTTTTAAGGAAATTCAAATACTTTGAGGTGAATTTCATTGTTTGGATAATAATTTGAAGAATTTTTAAAATAATGGAAATTTATGAAGTATTTTATTCAAGTTAAATATAGAGAATTTCAAATGACACCTAAAATCTAAGAATTTCAAATTTCTTCATTGTTATAATTTTTTTAAATTTTCATTTTGGTCCTAAAACTTTCCAAATTAACCCCATTAATTTCCAAAAAATTGCAAATTGACCCTCAAATTTTTCAAAATTTTTAATTTGACCCCTCAAAATTTTTGAAATTTACAAATTGATCCATAATTTCAATTTTCAAATTTGACCCAAAAAATTTAAATTTATAAAAGTTGCCCAAAAATGATGACAGTTAAATTTTTTATTACTCCATCTAAACAAAAGTATTGAGAAATGAAAATATTTTTAATTGAATCATTTGAATTACCTAATTAAAATTTTCCAATTACCTCATTTAAACACACTCTTAAAAATATTCCATATTTTGACAGTAATGCAGTAATCTTTATCTCATTCTGCACTTAACGAGCTATAGACATGTCAAAGGATTAATATAGAAATTTGAAAGAATAGAAGCACCCTTTATTAGGTGGAATGCTTTCAACTTGCAAATGCAATACAGCAACACCGATGCTACTTGCTTTCGGAATATCAATTGATTTAGTAGCATTTCAATCAATAGAGAGGAAATTTGTAATTCAACCTACCTGTTACATCATTTGTTTGTCTTTTATGTACATGCAGCCGCCTGAAGTTCACTGGATCTGTCTGTCTATAATTCCTATAACTCTGGCTTTGTCGGTCTATAATTTCTATAACTCTAGCTTTTAGATAAGAGGCATCTCTAATATAAACTTTTTCAATAAAAAACATTTCGAATTACCACGTAAATTAAAAATAATAATTGATATAACGATTCTAAATATTTTGATAAGTTGTTATTGCAAATTTGTTTTGAATCGTCAACCTACTATCATTAAACTCATAATAAAATAGTATTGATATGTTGATATTTGTTTGGAGGGTAAGAATCAAATAATAAAATAGCTCTGGTGTCTTTATTCGATCACTATTGCTATACCCAAAATCAAATGAGATGGAAAAACATTTCGAATTACCACGTAAATTAAACAGAGAAGGTCTTCTTCTAGGTATTAAACAGAGAAGGGGTGGTGTCCCGTCTGAGAGAAGGTTGGTGGAAGGCGGGGTAAAATTGAAACAGCTGGCTGCAGAGAGGGTCCTTACAATTCAAAATGGTTCTGGAGTATCACATATTATGAAAGAGGGTCCTATTATAGAGAAACTCGTGGCCTTGGAAGAGGTAGCGGTGAAAGTTAAGGTTACTAGGGAGGAGGAGATGTTCTGTCAATGATAGTAACGACTTTTAAAGTAAGGGGGTTAGGTGGGACAGTGAAGCAGAATAAAATTCGTGAATTGGTGCGGTATAACAATGTGGACTTCTTGGCGGTGCAAGAGACTAAGTTAGAAGAGATTACTCCGACTTTATGTTACTATCTTTGGGGAGGTGAAAGTTGTGATTGGGTGTTTAGACCTTCCGTAGGTAATAGTGGTGGTATTTTATCTCTTTGGAGGAAATCAAGTTTTAATTTGTTGTCTTCTTTTCAAGGGGATGGATATGTGGGGGTGAGTTTGGAATGGGGGGTGTAGAAAAAGAGTTGTATTGTGGTTAACGTATATTCTAAATGTGATTTAGCGGCGAAGAGAAGGTTGTGGGAGACTCTAGTGGAGGAGCGTGCGACTAGAGGAGGAGGGGCTTGGTGTGTTCTTGGTGACTTTAATGTGGTTTGTAGGAGAGATGAAATGAGAGGTGCTAATGAAGAAGCAACATCTGGCCAATTATTGGAGATGTATCTCTTTAATAATTTTATTGGTGAGATGGATCTCCAAGATTTAAATGTTTTAGGCCGTCGCTTTACTTGGTACCATCCTAATGGGAGATCCATGAGTCGTATAGATAGGGTGTTAATCTCGGAGGACTGGTCTCAAATGTGGGGTGATAATTCTCTTTGGGTGCTTTCGAGAGATGTTTCGGATCACTGCCCCTTGGTGTTGAAATATGGAGTGGGGGAATGAGTTCCTAAACCTTTTCGTTTTAACAATTTTTGGTTAGAGAATCGAAACTTCAAAGGTGTGGTCGAGGAGTGTTGGAGGAATCAAGAGGTGAGTGGGTGGATGAGTTTTGTGTTGAAAGAGAAATTAAAGGGCCTTAAAGGTAGATTGAAAGTTTGGAATAAGGAGGAGTATGGGGGTATGGAGGAAAGGGTGGAGAAGCTTGGATATTAGTATGCTTGATGAGAAGGGGGAAGAAGGTAGTTTGGAGGAGGTGGAAGTGAGGTTGTGTAAAGAGAAGTTTGAAGAGCTTTGGAGACTTCTTAAAGCGAAGGATGCATTGATAGTGCAAAGGTCCCGCGCTAAATGGCTCAAAGAGGGAGATGCTAATTCAAAGTTTTTTCATAATTGCCTTAAGTCGAGAATGAGTAGAAATACGATTAAGGCTTTGAAGGTTGATGATGGGTGGGCGGTGTCGCCTTTGGATATCCGTAGGAAAGTGGTGGAGTATTTTACTAGTCACATGGCAGACATTAGATGGGAGCAACCAAGGTTGGATGGGGTAATGTTCGCTCAAATCTCGGGGGAGGATAATGGTTATCTAGTGGCACCTTTTACTATGCCGGAACTTGAGGCGGTGGTTAGAGAGAGTGATAGTAGCAAAAGTCCGGGTCCGGACGGTTTCAACTTTGCTTTTGTCAAAAAAATTTGGTAGTTGATCAAACATGAGGTGAGAATCATGTTTGACCAATTTCATGTTGATGAGGTGCTTCCGAGGTGTATGTTGGCCTATTTCGTTACTTTAATTCCTAAAGTGTCATCTCCCTTTGAGTTAAAGGATTTCTGCCCTATCTCCTTGCTAGGGAGTCTTTATAAGTTATTAGCTAAGGTGTTAGCTAGGAGATTGGCGGGTGTTATGAATTCTATAATTTCTCCCACTCAATCGGCCTTTCTTAAAGGTAGAAATTTGGTGGATGGGGTGTTGGTAGTGAATGAGTTGGTGGGTTATGTTAGGAAAGTTAAAAAGGAGTGTTTGATTTTCAAGGTGGACTTCGAAAAAGCGTATGATTCGGTGGATTGGGGCTTTTTGGAGTATATGTTATACCGGGTGGGGATGAGTGAGAAGTGGGTGGCGTGGATGAAGGCTTGTGTGTGTGGAGGCTCTATGTCTATTCTTGTGAATGGGTGCCCAACAGAGGAGATTAGTATTCATCGTGGTCTTAAGCAAGGGGATCCCCTTGCCCCCTTTTTGTTTCTTTTGGTGGCGGAGGGCTTTAGTGGTTTGATGAGGAAAGCAACATAAGCAAATTTATTTGAGGGATTTGATATTGGTAGGAACTGTAACGTCCCCATATTTTATATACAATTTAATGGCATTTCTCATGTTTTACTTATTTTGAAATTAATTAATATATTTTAATATTTACTATCGGTTTTACCACGTGTATGTATATCTATTTCCACTATACTTATTCTTCTGATTTATTCCTTGACCATATGGCCATTTTGCTTGTTGGGTCAAAGGTCTTATGCCTGTTTCCATGGGTTACTTGCTAAATATAAGGAGCAGTTTTCCACTCATTTAAGAGGGACGTGGTTGTCATGTGTGTAGGGATATAAATCCATATTAGTGCCTCTTGATTCTAAATTATGGGATTACATGGTTACTCCACTTCTTCTCTCTGATCCTCATGGAATCATGTCATGCAAACTAGTAATTCCCCCTTGATACCCAAAGAATAAATATCCATTAATTATTCCCCTCTTAGTTAAAATTGTGTTTTATTCCATCTCTCTCCCTTAACCGCTAGAAATGCATTGAATCCCATTCAATTACTAGGAAGGTTCTTAATTAGTTATAGGAGCAATATTTTAGTTCCTAATTTATCTTGTTGCAGTCTCTCCCCTATGACTATATGAGTAAACTCACGCCATACTCACTCATCTAATGAGAATGAAACCCCTTTTTCGCACCTCATTCATGTTTCCATCCTTACAAAAATTAGCCAACCCAAAATTGATTATGTGATACTACTGTTCCTTCCATGTCAATGTCTGGTTCAAAATGAAAGGGAGTGAATCTTCACACTTGAAAGACCTTCATTTCCTAGTCTCCAAATTTGATAGGTTTTCCTAAGACCAGAAGCAAATTCTCTAGTCGTATTTCTTCTCAAGCACGTGAGATAATTTTGTGGGATTAAAGTGTGCTATTGGGAAGGAAAGCGTCCAAGGTAAGGGCTCTAGTCTTGACCATGATTTAATTGAAAATAATAGGTTATGATATTGAATTTGATATGCTTCTTGATTCAATGGATGAGTGAAGAGATTAATTGTTATTAATAAATATAATAATTATTGTTGTTCAGTAAACTTTGCTATTGTTTTTGAAGAATATGTGAAATTTGGTAATTATATTTATAATTGATGATTTGTTGATTTATATATATGATTGTTGGTGTGTGAAATTGAAATGTGACTCGCTGTTATTTTGTCTCTAGAGGTTTTGAAATATTTTATTAATTTTGAGGTGTGATGATTTTGGGGAATTGATAAGCTATGTGGCTTGAGAATATAAAACTACAAGCATGTAAAGAAAGATTGCATTGCATAGCATATAATAGTGTCATAGGTGCCAAATGGGGCGATTCATATTCATATGCCAAATAGGGCGATTCATATTCATGTGTCAAATGGGGCGATTAAAACTATTTTGCCAAATGGGGCGATTAAAAATTATTTTGCCAAATGGAGCGATTAAAATCATTTTGCCAAATGGGGCGATTAATATTGTTATGCCAATTGGGGCGATATCCGGATCATGGTCTAGTTGCATTTCATGCATCTGCATTAACATTAAGTCTTGTGTCTCATTCGAAAAGGAAAATATATATATATATATATATATATA
>Ga0315913_1005042_pt1 | contig 16026 bp, 11 predicted proteins | sample MpolsnodulesMG_FD_207736 | JGI IMG/M metagenome (GOLD analysis project Ga0315913, IMG submission 207736) | Medicago polymorpha root nodule microbial communities from Los Angeles, California, United States - small nodules | ecosystem: Host-associated > Plants > Roots > Nodule | place: USA... | reverse complement strand
GACTGGATTGCGTTTTTTTTATTGTACTTCTATTTTCAGAATTTTTCATTATATTCTTCATAAATGTAATTTCCTTTTCCTACTACCCTAACAAAAATATTTGATGATTTATCACCGATTAAAAAAATTATAAAATTAAAAGAGAAAGAATAATATTTTTAATGTACCAGCAATATTTTTTTTATAAATAAAATTTAATCATTGAATACCCTCTCGATACATATCTGGGCGTATCGAGCACGTATCGGTGCATGATATGTATCATATAAAGGTGCGTCATCAATCTTAAAGTATTTTTGCTTCACAACACGTCATACTTCGTCATTTTTTTTACCGATTTAATCCTTTATATTATAAAATATCGACATCGTTATCATTTTTATCAAAAAATATAAAAAAAAAACTAAAAAAAATCATCTAAAGTTCATAAAAAACCTCAAATCTTCTTCATACAGACTTTTTTTAGGGGATTCATTATACAAACTTAAAAACCCAAATTTTATTGAAAAAAATCTCATAAAAAAATATACAATATTGACATGTTATAACATAAAGGACAAAATCGTAGAAAAAATAATATTAAGAACGAAAATATTACTTAAAATTAAATTAAAGGACAAATTGTGTAATATTATTACTTGGATGTATTCTATGAATTAATCTATTCATAGTAATAGATTGTTTTTAAAATTTGTTTGTTCTATAAATTTATAAAGAACCCTTCTTTGTTGTTGACATTACAGAACCCAAAACAAATAAGTCGTATGAGTATTTTCTTTCAATTGGAATTACAGGTAATAACCAGTAAGAAACAAATAAGCCTAAGATGGGGAAATTTCTCAGTTGTCCCATGCTAAAACTTGCTTTCCAAATATGTTTGCTTCAATTTCTTTGGTCTTGTATGTTTACGTTCCATTTATTGTTAACTAGTGTAGATTTTAAAATAGAATGCATAATGACGTTCCTTTGCCTGAAATGTCTTCCATTCTCTTTTAGATTTTCGGTCCGTTTTTATCTCTCTTTTTTCGACACATATCCTTGCACACTTACCCCTTGAAGAAATTCCCCTCTTATTTGATTTTTTTTTTTTGAACAAGCCAAAATGAGATATATTAACAAAAGTTTTGTACCCCTAACACAAGAAGTGCCAAAGGAAACAAAACAAAGTTACAACAAAGTTCCGATCAAAACAGAAACGGAAAACAATAAGAGCAAATCAGCCAATCCCCAAACAAACAAAGGGACGCTGCCACCACATATGATAACCAAAAGGAAAGCATACATTTTTTGCTTTCAACCATTTGAGAGATGTAATCTTAACCTTCTCAAGTAATGGCACTGTTGTTCTTGCGGTGTTAGCAAATAATCTTTGGTTTCTTTCATTCCAAAGAACCCAAATACCACAAAGCCAAATCAAATGAAGAAAAGACCTTCTTGGAGTATAACCACCTGAAGAATAAACAAACTGATAATAATGATCCATAACCTGTTGGGGGTCCACAGAAAACACACCAATCCAAGTTTTAATTTGTTGCAATAAGTCGCCAAAAATAGGACAATGAATAATTAAGTGATCAATTGTTTCATTTTTTTTTCCACATCCTATAACACACAATTGGGTATCATTAGTAATAACACCTCGCCGCACCAAATTATCCTTTGTTGGCCATCTATTGCGAAGAAGACGCCACACGCAAATAGAAACCTTCAAAGGAACACTCTTATGCCAGGGAGCATCCGAGACGAAGTCATGGTTGTGCATCTCCTGTCGCATGAGCATTTGATACACACCATGAATGATGTAACCATCACCACTATTAGGCTGCCAAAGCCAGACATCTAGTTCAGTATCCTGCAAAGTAACGTTAGTAAGCAAATTCCTAATCTCCACCACTAACCCCATAACGAGAAGTCAACACCTTAAGCCACAAGCCCTCCCTATCCACTAAACACCTCCAGCACCATTTACCAAGAAGAGCGATATTAAACTCCTGCAATCTCCTTACCCCCAAACCACCAACCCCCTTACTCATACAAATAGAATTCCAGTCCACCCAAGCAATTTTTCTATGATCCTCACGCCCACCCCAGAAAAAATTAATTAAAATAGATTCAATGGTAGAGATTATACTTGCGGGAGCTCTGAAAAAAGAAAGGGCGTAAACAGGCAGTGAAGACAGGACAGACTTAAGGAGAATCAAGCGGCCACCATAAGACAAATTTCTACTTTTCCATTCTGACAGTCTAGATTTAAGGCGCTCTATTACCGGGTCCCAAAACCTCAAACGTCTAGCATCACCACCAAAGGGCAACCCCAGGTACATGAAAGGAATTTTACCAATTTTACAAGACAATATAGACGCGGCTTCTCGTAACCAAGATTCAGCAACCAGACATATTCTCAAATAGAACCATGATTGCTCTCAAAGCGCGAACATTCGCCCAACTCTTGACACCTAGTAGACGCGTGTCATCCGCAAATTGCAAGTGGGAAAGCATAGTGGGATTATGCGTTCCTATAAAGTAACCAGTAAACAGATTCAAATTCACTGCTGAAGTCATCAAAACATTCAAACCTTCAGCTGCTAACAGGAAGAGAAAAGGAGAGAGTGGGTCGCCTTGTCGCAATCCCCTTTCCATTTGGAACTCATCAGTAGGACTACCATTCACCAGAACCGAGGCAGTTGCCGTACTAATACATTCCTTGATCCACTTACGCCACAAAGTTGGAAACGCCATTTTCTCCATAACCTCATCAAGATATCCCCAATCAACCGAGTCATACGCTTTTTCAAAGTCTACTTTGAACAATAACAATTCTTTCTTCAACTTGCGGGCCTCATCAACCACCTCATTAGCTACTAAAATACCATCAAGGATTTGCCGATGTTTTACAAACGCTGACTGAGTATCTGAGATTACCGTTCCCATAACCTGACGCAAACGGTTTGCCAACAACTTCGCCAAAATTTTATATAAGCATCCCACCAAAGCAATGGGGCGAAAATCATTCAGTCGAAATGGGTTGTCAATCTTGGGAATAAGAGCAATGAAAGTGCTATTTATTCCTTTCGAGAGACGACCGTTGCGATGAAATTCCAACACAAACCGCATAATGTCACTTTTCAACTCCGGCCAAAAGTCTTTAATAAAGCCCATCGGAACGCCATCCGGACCCGGGCTCTTATACCCATCGCAATCCCACACTGCAGCCTTTACTTCAGTCTCATTAAAAGGATAAATCAAAGTATTTCCTTCCAAAATAGATAGTCTCCGAAAATTCATATCATCCACCCTAGGCCTATTAATTTCATGCGCCTGGTAATGATTTTGAAAATAACTGAAAACTGCTGCTCCGACTTCAGATACTCCCTCCACAACATATTGTATAAAGTTATTTGAATATTAACTTTGATAGGTTTCCCAAATTGCTGATGCAAGAGCAAAACTAACCTTGTTCGGTATACGTTCATGTGTCGTGCACGGGCTAAACTATGATTTTAAGATATATATTTTAATTTTTATATTAGTTATTATAAAAAATTGACGTAGTGGTCAAATTGCAATCATTCATAACTGTGACTTTATACAATATACTAGTTATGATTAAAGTCAAACATTTTTAATAAACCAATACTTATGACTGATTGACGATGCACAAAGTTTTTACATTGATTGCGGCGTTGTGTATATAAATTTCATTTTTTAAGACAATATTTTTTGCATTTTTTTTTTGTGCTTTCCATCATAGCAACACTTAAACAATTAATTTATTGAAAAGAAAATGGGCGTCTTGGATTAAAACCTACACAACCGTAGTTAAGTCTCGTTAATGTTGTTGTTAATGATGGTGAGAAAAACACAAGAAGAAGGTTGAATTGTGTTGGTTTTTTTATAAAAAAAAATCTAAGCCTTCATCAAAAACCATTCAGAGTCCGATAAGAAGCTGAGTTCTTATCAGAGTTTGAACAGAGTTCTGCAGCGAAATTAATTTAAACACGGAGAGAGAAGAGAGAAAGAGACGACACAAGCAAACTATAGTTCCTCTTCTAATTAGAACATTGACTTTCTGGTTGACCTTTCTCCTGATCTTGTTCCTAGTCTTCAGCTTCTCAATTACTTCGGATGTAGTCTTAAGTGTTCAGAATCTTGATGTTATAGAGTCAAAACTTGAGGCAATGAAGAGGTTCTTAAAGAGGAAGATTCTACATTCTTTAAAAAGCTGCGTCAATTCAATAGTTTATGCACTCCTCAAAGACTCCAGCTTAAAATCAACCCTCAAATTAATCAAGCTCTTGATGATTCATAGTTGTTACAAGTCTTGACTAGAAAGGTGAAATGTAATATCTATTATATGTACTCTTTATAAAGCACTAGAGCTTGATGGTTTTCAAACTATATTTGTAACTTTTATTGTTACAATGTGGGGGTAATTTTCAGAAATTGTTTTTTGATGCTTTTACTTTTGGAAGTATGTCTTCTAAGATGGTTGAGACTCTCATTGTTCATATTCATGAGATATGTGATTCTAAAAGTTTTTCGTACTTTTGATCGATTTTTCTTAAACTTGTGTCAAAAGTTTTGTTTTGTTGAATTAGGCCACACTTGGAAAATATCATTGACCTTCTTCAAAATAGTGTTATTCTTAAGATAGGTATTGTTGAAAATGCATTGATTGCTTAAGATTAAGAGCTAGTTCATCACATGCATACCAAGAAAGGTACGTATGGCTTTCTTACGAACAAGGTTGATTTTGAAAGGGCTTATGATAATGATCATTTCATCATTTGAATTCCTTTGAAGTTTACACTTTCTAAATTTGGTTTCCTCCTCTCATTTTTATAGTTGTACCACATCATAGATGGTGCCTCTAAAATAGAACAATGACCAACTTTGTGGCAATGGGATCATATACCTACTTACCCGTTCTTAATTTGTATGGAAAATTTAGATTTTATTATTTAGGAAAGAATTAAATATAATCAACGGTTACCTATAAGGTTTACTAATAATGGATCTACCATATCAATCTCTTTTTTGCTGATGGTTGCTTACTTTTCACAAGAGTTAAATTTCTCAAGCCCTACTAGTTAATGAATTTCTTCAAGCCTTTGTCAAGGCTATTAGTATGACAATGAATATTCATGAATCAAGTTTTATCCCCTCAAAGAATGTACCTTGGTTTTATGTGTGTAGATATTCGAAGGTATGACTAATTTTAAACACATTTATAATATTGAGAAATATATATGATAAATTTTCATATATTAGTTGACCAATGCTAGCCAAGTCGGTTCTCAGCTCTATGCCAATCTAACGATGCATTACATTTGGCTTCCTTATGGTATTTGCAATAAAATTGATTCTTCCATTATTCAATCACCAAAGTGAGCTCTTGGTATCAGCTTGAGTTTTATGACCTTAAGCTTAGTGAGAATGTTTGACACTTCACCAAGATCGCCATGCACAATATGTTTCCTACCAACCATACTCGTTATATTCATTAGACGACGTTTGATGCTTCTTGTTCTATATGTTAAGCTACATTGGAGAAAATTATGCATATGTTACAAGATTGCCCAAAAGCTAAGTAGGTTTGCTACAAGATCAAGTTTGATTTTTATACATTATTTCAAGATGACAATGTTCCTTTTTGGTTTAGCATACATGCTAAGGGTGAACATAATCCTTTCTTCCTCATTATTTGTTGGTTTATCTAGAAACCAAGAAATGATGAAGTTTTTTTTTATTTTTTTTTTATATAAATCACCTTCTCTAGAATATTCTTTGCCAAATTTATTCCTTCTATACTTCCAGCATAACATTTTTTTATGGTCCTTCTCAAATTTCAAACCCCAAATTACTATATTGGCACCCTCCCCCCAATAATCTGGTTAAATTTATGTTGGTGATTCGGGAAGATCGAGCTTTTGTGATCTTTCCAAGAACTCTTTATGGGGTTTTATTACTAGTTTTGCAGTTAGTTGCATTTTTACTTCAAATATTTATGCAGACTTCCTAGATACTACATTCTCATGTGATGGATACTGTTTGAGTTTTCATATGTCAGGATCAACTTTTTCCAGCAATGGTTTCTTAGATCAAATAAGTGTATTGGCATTTCATTACAATATTTAAGAGATTGATGAACACTAGCAATATGACTTTTATAGTTTAAGAGGGATATGATCAGTAAGTGAATCGCCAATCTTACTTTATTTATATAAAGTTAATAAGTATCTATGATAAATTTGTCAAAACAAAAAGTATCTATGGTAAATAATATAATTTATATATATCGTTTTAATTTAAATTTCCCAATTCTGCTTCAATATCAACCATTGGTCTTCCTTTAAGGCTGCTTTTCTAATTTTTATTTTTTTTCCTTTAAAACTTCTCACCGTTGGATTAGGAGCAGGACAGAGGGCAGCCCAGAAAGCGCAGGAGACAATCTGTTTCCCTATGACTTGTAAAATAATTATTAAAAAAGGGAAAAGGCATATACACGAGGAGGTATAAAACCAAAACCCTCAAAAAGCTAAAAGAAAAATGATAATAAACAAGAAGACTAATGCAAAAAAAAAAAGGCAATTCAAAGTGGTCTCTGAAGAAATCCTCCCTAAGAAATGGTGGCAAATGCGCTAACCATACTACACCTGATTAGAGTGACTATGATTTATAAGCTTAGTCGCTCATTTGGTACCTCTAATTTCAGTAGAGGACCTTCATTTTGGAATCAGGGATGGTTCACCCTTCGAACGAGTTTGGTATTCTCTTTTGAGTTGTTGCTTTTGTTGTTTTTTTTTTTTTTACAGGAATTCCTTTATCTTAGTCTTGGTCTCCATCATGTGCAACATTCACAAAAATTAAATTGTTTTTGTCATGGGTGGTTTTTATTGTAATCTAGGAAGAAACTTAACAATTTGTATCATATTTTATCTTTCTAATTTTATATTTGTATCAATATTTTCTTCCGAAATACATATAATATGATATCGATTTTATCTAATTTTGAATTATTTTATTTATTTATATTTGATTGTTGACCAATTTATTTATATTTGACTGGAAAGCTAACGATTATAAATATTATGATTTTTTATTTTGTTAATAAATGAAGAAATGGGTGAGATGGGTTTTTCTGCAAAATGGATTCATTGGATGACTCTATGTGTTGAATCAGTTGACTATTTTGTACTGGTTAATAATAACAAGGAGGGTCTGATTATTTCAGGTAGGGGTCTCCGACAAGGTGATCCGCTCTCTCTGTATCTCTTTATTATTGGTGTCAAAGGTCTATCTTCCCTTATTCGTGATGCAGAAGGGCATGAGGTTATATCAGGTACTTCCATATGTTGTGTTGCACCTCCCATTTCCCATCTCCTATTTACAAATGATTGTTCCTTATTCTTTAAAGCCGGGGAGGCTCAGGCTCGTGTCATGAAGAATGTTCCTACGATGTATGAGGCGGCATCCAGATAATCGATTAGCCTCTCCAAGTCTGAAATCTAATGGAAATGCTATTTTTGACTATTGACAACTACACACACAAACATGTATTGGTTACAACTTACACCCACTATTCATTCCTTGTTTTCATTAAAATATTTTATTTTTTTACTTTTTATACAAAGAACACATTTTTCTCTTTATGATTTGTTTGTATTCTCGCAAATTTTCGTATTCTCTATCTCTATGCACATCGAATCACTATAAATTTAAAACTTTTGTAGAAAACTATAATTTTAAAATGTTGATTCAACGTTAACGTCATTTGTTATTTTTATTTTTTTTGTGGTGGTCGGAGTTTGAACCCCGAACCTTGCATATATTATGCATTGTCCCTACCAACTGAGCTAAGCTCACAAGGACCGTCGTTTGTTATTTGGACAGTTTCAAAATATTTAGTTCATCTTCTTCTGAAAAAAATGATTTAGTTCATCTAAAATAAATAAAGGTGTAAAGAAATAAGTTATGAAAGTTAATAAAGAAACTAGAATGTCGACTTGTGCTGAAACACGGGTCATATTGAAAGTAAATACTAAGAAAAATCTATTTTTTTTTATAAGATGACAATGAAATAAGTTATATAATAAGTCTTTACTACATTAATTATACCATGGGAAGGATTTTAATTCCGATGAATCATACAAACAACATAATTTATGATACGTTACGAAACACTTCTCGATAAACCACATTTGATGTTACATCAGTATCTTCGTCATCCTTGTTAGTTATCAATATCTTTAAACCTTCTCTCGAAGTGACACATGATATCGCCACATACAACTGACCATGAGAAAAATCTGAAAGATGGTAAGTATACTCAAACATGTTTCAGAGGTTGACCTTGGTCTTTGTTTATAGTCATTGCAAAAGAAACCATCAACGGAAATTGCCTTCGTTGAAACTTGAAAGGAATTCTAGTATTAGACGGTGTCAAAGATAATTTTGTAATAAACACTTTTTTTTCTTCAAGTAGCCTAGTGGCTAGACCTCACACAATTTAACTGTGGATAAGTGGAGTATCCGGGGTTCGAACCCCGACCCCTGCATATAAACACTTTATCACATATATTACAATGACATTTCAAATACATTCTACTCACATACCTTATAAGAATACATTCCTAAAGAATGTCATTGTGACTCTTTAACCAATTTGTTGACTGATATAATTATTCCATAGGGAATATAGGCGTGCACCAAGGATAGATGAGGAAGATGCAACGCATTTTAATAGTGCATAACTCCAAATTCACGTTAAATACGTGCATTAATGCATAGCAAAAAGCCTGAGGTATTATTAGAGGATCATATAATTTAATATGGTCTGTTATATTCCTTTCTGGTATAAATCGTTTAACTTTCTGATTTAAAAGCAATTGTGACCGTATAGTCATAATTAACTACATGCATACCCCAATAATTATATTTTATATTGACATTTAGCTGAATCATACTTCACAAAATTGTCTACTCATGAAGTGTAAATCTTACCGATTTTTGTTTATCATCTCTTAAATATGAGACTTTGGTAATCAAGCCTTAATAGTATACTTTAACTAATTCAAATTTTCGTATCTTTTTAATATTCTTGATAAAGCTTTCTAAAATTTATCGTTGAATCCTACACAAGTACATATCCATTAACCGTAACAATACATTTGAATCGAACTTAACGATCTATGCAAATCATTATCAACGTATGTGAATGCCGAAGCAAACAACCAACCATGTCACATGCAAAATCATCACGACAAAAAACGCTTGAAACAACTGATAACGACATATCCTTAGTTGACAACAACATAAAAAACTGATTTTTCATTGCATTCCTCGACAACAAATCTCATGGAAGGGACAAACACATGAATGTTTATCTTTCTCTTGATTCTGGATCTGAGTTTTTTTTAATCTAAAACCTACCTAGGCCCATGAAAACTAAAGTAAACCACGCACCCAAGCTGATGTCATAAAAATCTTGTAAAGCAGTCAATCCTTTGGTCAGGATTATGCTCTCATTAATCTTCTCCACTCTAATTTTGAACTCGTTGTTATTCTTATCGGTCAACACAACATATCTATCGATTTCATCACCAAAATCAGACCCAAAAAAATTGGGTATCATCACCGCACCCTGCATCCATACAACACAATATTATTATTCAAAAGAGTAAGATAATACAAAATAATAATAAGACAACAAATTATAGAAAAACAATAAACTAACGCAATCGACTTCAAATTCCACTGTGTATGTCCTATACTTCAACCGTAGGGAATTGATAATCTTGTCAACCTCTATGACTGGGTTCCAAATCAATGGTGATACATGCAAACATTACAAAGAATCTGTTATAAAACGTCAAAATAAACATCAATAGAGAAACTATCTTGACTGATATATATACCGGTTAGGGAGTGATATGAGAGCAAGACTTCTACTACACGATCAACCATGGTTGAATCAAATATCAAGTATGCCACTATTGTGTGAACGGGAAATGCAAGGCTAGCTGTTAAGATAACACACACACACATATATAAACACGGTCTAGTGCAAGCATTAACATGGAAAATAGTGTGTGATTTAATTTGCATGGAAACATGAAGAGCTACGTTGGAAAAGGGTTTTGAGTGGAAGGCTAGCAATAAGAGATGTGCATGTATGTGAGTTTTAATTTGTGTGGAGACATAAAGAGTCACAATTGCTTTTAAACTAGAAAGTCAAACGATATTACGAATGATGATGGGATTGAATTTTTAAATTTCAAATGAATGGATGATGATTAGGATAAGAGTTCAGAAGTATTTAATTGCTTTGAAATGAGAAAGTCAAACGATATTATGAATGATGATGTGAGGGAATTTTTGAATTTCAAATGAATGGATGATGATTAAGATAAGAGTTTAGGAGTATTTAATTGCTTTTAAATGAGAAAGTCAAACAATATTATGAATGATGATGGGAGGTAATTTTTGAATTTCAAATGAATGGATGATGATTAGGACAAGAGCTTATGAATATTTAATGTGTGACAAAGGGAGAGAAAAAATTAGGGTAAAATTAGGGTTGGGGTTAGTTAGACAGGTTAAACTTTAATAATAAAAGATAAGAGTCATTAACTCTTTGAAGACATAAAGGGTCAAGGTGGGAAAATGGAATTGAGTGGGGGACCAGCATTAAACACTTTAATGTTGATTTAAGAGACACTTTGCTTTTAAATGAGAAGGTCAAACATGATTATGAATGATGACATGAGTTTAGGAGCATTTAATGCGTGACAAAGGGAATGAAAATGTCAAATGTGAGCATTTAATGTGTGGCAAAGGGATGGAAAAAATTAGGGTAAAATTAGGGTTTGGGTTAGCTTGTGGGGTTAAACTTTAATAATAAGAGACATTGACTATTTGGAGACATAAAGAGTCAAGGTGGGAAAATGGAATTGAGTGGGAGGCCAACATTAAACACTTTAATGTTGATTTAAGAAGCATATTTGCTTTTAAATGAGAAGGTCATACTTGATTCTGGATTATGAAGATAAGGGGTTTATGAGCATTTAATGTGTGGCAAAAAGAATGAGAAAGTCAAATGTGAGCATTTAATGCGTGACAAAGGGAGGGAAAAAATTAGAGTAAAATTATGGTTGGGGTTAGCTAAAGGGAGTAAGCTTTAATAATAAAAGCCAAGGTGGAGAAATGGAATTGAATGGGAGGCCAACATTAAATGCTTTAATGTTGATTTAAGAGGCACAATTGGTTTTAAATGAGAAAGTCAAACGTGATTATGGATGATAATAGGGGTTTAGGAACATTTAATGCGTGACAAAGATATTGAGAAGGTCAAATGTGAGCATTTAATGCATGACAAAGGGAGGGAAATAATTAGGGTAAAATTAGTGTTGAGGTTAGCTAGAGGGGTTAAGCTTTAATAATAAGAGATTAAACGCTTTAATGTTGATTTAAGAGGCACATTTTCTTTTAAATGAGAAGGTCAAACATGATTATGAATGATGGTATGGGTTTAGGAGCATTTAATGCGTGGCAGAGAGAGGGAGAATGTCAAATGTGAGCATTTAATGCGTGGCAAAGAGAGGGAAAAAATTAGGGTTGGGATTAGCTTGCGGGGTTAAACTTTAATAATAAGAGACATTGACTCTTTGGAGACATAAAGAGTTAAGGTGGGAAAATGGAATTGAGTGGGAGCCGAACATTAAACGCTTTAATTTTGATTTAAGAGGCACATTTGCTTTTAAATGAGAATGTCAAACGTGATTATGGATGATGAACATAGGGGTTTAGGAGCATTTAACATGTGACAAAAAGAATGAGAAGGTCAAATGTGAGCATTTAATGCGTGACAAAGGGAGGGAAAAAATTAGTGTAAAATTATGGTTGAAGTTGGGAGAATGAGAAAAGAGTAGCCCTAGGAGTAAGCTTTAATAATAAAAGTCAAGGTGGGAAAATGGAATTGAATGGGAGGCCAGCATAAACGCTTTACTGTTGATTTAGGAGACACATTTGCTTTTAAATGAGAAGGTCAAACGTGATTATGGATAATAATAATAGGGGTTTAAGAACATTTAATGCGTGGCAAAGAGAATGAGAATGTCAAATGTAAGCATTTAATGCATGACAAAGGGAGGGAAAAAATTAGAGTAAAATTAGGGTTGAGGTTAGCTAGAGGGGTTAAGCTTTAACTAGACCATCGACCCGTGCTCCGCACGGGTCCTACCGGCTAAAATAGTCACGAATAAGTTATATTGTAATACAAAAATATAGTTCGAAAACCGACATTGATTATCATACATTATGAGAGACTTCTCTATGCACGATATTTGAAGTCACAGTAAATTCGCCATTTTCATCAGTGATAAATATCTTCAACCCATCTCTTGATATAACTCTTCAAATTGCAACATATATCTGACCATGTGAAAACACAGACGTCGGAAATTCTATTCCAATATTTTTAAGAGATTGTCCTCGACTCTTGTTAATAGTCATTGCGAATGAAACTGGTAACAGAAATTGTAAGAGATAAACTCGGTATAAATTGTAAGGGTCTATCACTGATTAACTAGAAACTAAAGAATTACGGTTATTATATTTTACCTAAGTGGATTCTATCAAATATTATGTCTTCATTCTTTTTGTGTTCAATAATTCATCAAAAATGACATTGTGATAGTACCGGACATTTGACTCACACCTTGTGTTGATGAAGCTTGACCCTCAACCACTATGTAACTTATAAAAAAACTAAAGCATATCTTCATACTTTGCTTAATAATCCTTAACTTCCGGTAAATCGCCATTCAAAATAAGCTTGTGCCATAATATGCATTAAACACTTTCATAACACCTGCATCATTTAAAATCAAAATTAACACCAAAAAGGTTAACCTATAGTTATGAGGTGTGAGCCTATATAATGCATCACTGAATCTGGCCATAAATTTTTAGACCACATAAGTTGAGCCTTCTTCAATCAGCTTTTGAATAGTTGGCACCAGAGCATTAAAAAGATCAACTTTCTTTTAACAATTTTCTTTTATAATATGCATTATGATATTGAACCAGGAAAGTATGGTAATAAAACACTTACAACACAAGTGTTGCAGAGAAATCTAATTATTGAAGGCAATCCCAACATTAAATTTTGAGAATGAAGCAGAGGTTGTATTGAACCCAACCTCATGACACATAGATATATATTTGCTTCTGACAACAGTGGAAAGCTCCAATTGAGGGGATGTATTCAGGCCAATACTGGAATCCATTAACCCATGAGGATGAAGATATTGCAGATCCAGCTGACATAATATACCAAAATCAGATGCGTCGTAAGAATGCCAAAGTGAATACATTGTATATATCATGCTAATCTTATGAAAAGGATCCTTCACAGGAAGTTGAACCTCATCAATATTATAGGTTTTAGAAGGGTAAAAAATTGTCAAATATAGGCAGCCACACTCCACGTCTTGAATGGATATTTCACTCAGCTACTGCCCAAGTAAAATCATTTCATTGATGTTAATGTTACTAATTATTACCAGTAACTTTAACCACAAAGAGACAATATGTCTACCACATATTACACACACAAAATTCACATCTTTTAAATTTAATTTAATTTAATCATATCATATATTTTGATTATCAACTTGCAATTTGTAACTATATGCTAGTAACCTATCATAGTGAAGGGAATCAACTATCAACGAAAATATGCAAACAACAATTTTCAATATAACTAAGGGAATGTCGTCCCTTTTATTGACTAAAGAGCTTATTTGAAAAGCTATATCAATTAAATTCCAGGATAGTCCTGCATTTATGAAATCCACAAAGATAGATAATTAAAGGTAAGGTAGCACTTGAAATATTTTCCAGAGCAAATACAAACGCTTCATCCTTAAATTTAGTCTTAAGAAACCAGTTATAATTTTCATGAAGTTTGAAATTCTGAAAAATTACTAATCAAAAGATTAAGGGAAGTAGCAGTACCTATATTATCGTATACTTACAATAGATTTTGTATCGACTTTCACATCCACCATAACATCTGTTACATTTGAGGCAAAATGTTTAATTTCCTACTTGCAAGAAATGACCCTTGAAAGAAATTACCACTATGTAACACGCAAAATCATGCCAAAACAAATTGATGACCAAAACAAAGTATAACTACAAACAAATTTTAACACACCAAATAGGAAAAGTAAAGTTATAAAGAGAACCGAGAAAAAAATGAAAAATAAAGAGAGCAAAAGCAAAAATTCAAACAGGGTCTTGCTCTCAGAGCTGAAACAGGGAAACAAACTAAACCTCTACCTCAGAGGCGGTGACTGGTGGAGAGTGTTATGATCATGTTCTCACCTAATCATTGTGATTTGTAAAATCTTCAAACTAATTAAAAGTTTTAACAATCACAGAGTTAGCAACATTGTGATGGGCCTCTGAAGCAATCCCCACAACAAAGGCCATGAAATGTAAAATGATGAAGGTTAAAAAAAATGTAAAATTGAACTTTCAAAATGTAAAAGAAAGCAAAAAGAAACAAAATAATCATGAAATGGATTTTGAAAACCATAACTTCAAATGTAACTTAACTCAAGCAAATCTTATATCCCTCTTCGAGTGTTTCTATCCAAATACATAGATTTATCCATAGTTTCAAAATCGTTTAATAATTTTTCTTGATTAGATGGAACCCCACCATTCTTGTTACAACTTTTTTATTCTTGACAACAGCATTGTTTAACCATTAAAACAAAATACAAAAAATTAAGCAATTTAACATCAACTGAAATGAAACAGAAACATAATCAAACCCAAAATTTTTATTAGATGAAGAAGAGAAGAGATGAAGTTTGTGTGGAGAGAGGATGAGGGTGAATCATGTATGTTACCAAAAAGAAATATCTTTTACCAAAACCGTGTAATGCAGTAGATCAAGCCATCAACAAAAGAGTCTTTCGAAGTAATAAGTGATAATTACTTTTTCAAACAGAGTGATAATTACGTAGTCTGTAGTGCTGATATAGCTGCATATACATTAGATTAAATTAGGTGTGATGATTTGACAAAAAAAAATAAAATAGGTGTGAGGATTTGAAAAAGCATTTAATGAGGGTAGCATAGCTTGTAGAACACGCTTAATTATATGTTTGAGAGGAAAAACACAAAAGCAATTAGGGTTAAACAATTGCTCGACCTAATTAGCTTTTAGAGTAAATGATATGATAATAAGAGATAAGAGATGAGATGCATCAACTTCACCCTTAACAAAATACTAACAAATGTTAATATCTAACATTTTCAAAAAGTAAATGTTTTCTACTTAAATGATTTTTTTTAAAATGGTATTAAATGTAATTACTCCAATCAAAATATATTTTCTTATTATTTTTTTTAACAAAAATATAATTTAATTAATATGAACAGATCAATTGATCCACCTTAAACAAAAGGAAAAAAAGAAACAAAATAAAAATTATATAAATACCATAGATCTCGGTAAATAGTTGTGTCTTTATATAGAGCGAGTTAAGATCCTCTCAATTTCTTACATTATTATAGTTTAATATATGAAAAATGCTATTTATCATGAGTGAAAATCATCCCGAATTATCCCGAACCAGTGTAATTAACTTGTTAGCACCACTATCGGCTGATTTCCACAAATTCAGGAATTATATTGACAAAGCAGTTTGCTTATTTTCTTTTTATTAATTATTTAAAATGTGAATAAAATGACTCCACGTTCTCAAAACAAAGTCATATAACACTACCCAAAAAAAAACAAAGGCATATACGCTCGTGAAACTTCAAGAAAAACAAATTCGGGATATATGGATCCGGCTAAAATGTGAAAAAAACAAAGATATTACCAAAAAAAAAAAAGATTTTGACTCATTTAATGTCACATTTTTTGTATTTATATATATGGGTCCGGCTAACCGGTGCCCCCGGGACACTGGTTAAGGATATGAAAAAGGAAATTAAATAGTA
>Ga0315913_1005041_pt1 | contig 16027 bp, 12 predicted proteins | sample MpolsnodulesMG_FD_207736 | JGI IMG/M metagenome (GOLD analysis project Ga0315913, IMG submission 207736) | Medicago polymorpha root nodule microbial communities from Los Angeles, California, United States - small nodules | ecosystem: Host-associated > Plants > Roots > Nodule | place: USA... | reverse complement strand
CTGGGAATTTTTTTTTTAAAAATAAAATATATATATTATAAAAAAAAAAATTTTTTTTTACCAAGCCAATGACAAAGTGACACGTGTCTACACTTAACGTTTTTTATTAAACATAACGGAAACCTAACAGAAAGGACCAAAACGAGACTAAAAAAAAACTTAAAGTGCTCAAACAATCTTTTTTTTAGTTAAGGGACCAAAGCGATATCAATTAAATACTTAAGGGACCAAAAGAGCATTTAAGCCTAAATAATATATATTAGTAAAGAAATATATAATGAATTATTTGATTTTTCTTTTTGAAGGAATGAATTATTTGAAAGATATTAGCACTAACATACTTTGTATTCACTTTCTCTCATTTCCCTTTATTTCCTCATCCAAACAAGACATTAATAAGAGACAAAGGGAGTAAATAAAAGGAATCCATCTTTCTTTAAAAAGAAGAAAAAGGAATCCAGTCAGAAATGAGTGAGATCTGAGAATCAGGTAATTGCCGCCAATCCCTGTATCCAACAACAAGAAAACGACAAACCCTTAGGCCACATGTGTGTGGAGAGCATAGTTCATAACTCAAGTTCAAGTAGAACACTCTCACTCACATACTCTAGGAGCTTTCATTATTCAAGCTTTCTTGTATAAAAAAAAAGTCGGGCACTCTTTAAGCATACCAAAACAAGCAATTATTTTTTAAAAAAGTAAAATATTTCAATTTCCAATGCATTGATTACACATATTTTTATAAATACTTGCTCTTTATAGCCCTTAAAGAGTGCCCCAGAGAAACTCGTTAACATTTTAAAAAAAAATACTTTAGAAATTGTTTGACTAACCAAAAAAAGGTTTGACTTATTTGAAATATTAATAATAATGCTCTTGCGAACAATCGTGGACGGTGTTTAAAGAACCTCAAGAAGAAAAAGAAAAAAAAACTATCTTAAAATTACAAGTTAAACGTATATAAAAGTTAGACTATATAACTTTGAATGCTTAAAAGTTACCTCACAAGAAAATTTTAAGTTATAAATAATAATTTTTAGATTTTTTAAGAAGTTGACCGTTCAATTTTCAATGTCATATTACTATATTTACTTTCTTAATTAGTACTTGGGGACACCGGCTATTATATTTAATTTTCAATGTCAAACTCCGGTCACTGCCAAAAAAAATATGAAACGTGAGATGTGGTTACAGTAGGCAACAAAAGAAAAGAAATAGAACAAAAGAAGAGACGTGAGCCATGACGACATCGTGCATGTATGTAAGTTACCATATATTTCTACTCTCCTCACCTCTATGTGTCCAATCTTCTTGAATTGAATAAGAAGAAAATAATTAAACCAAACAAGGACTTTAACATCTAACATTCTTCTTCTTCTTTTGTTGTTATTTGTCACCCTTAATTCCAGCGCTTCTTCTATTACAGGTTTGCTTATTCATCGTACAATTTCTTTTTATATTGTATTTTTGTATGTAATTTAATCATTTCTTATGCTTTATACTTTCATATGCTTAATTACTCCATATTACTCGGTCCATGTCTCTGCACTTCTTGCTACACACTTTTTATTGGTTAAAATATATATGGACCCGACCAAATTATAAAATATATATGAATCCCGCCAAATCATGTAGATTTCATCCATATGAATTATAATCAATAAGAGTGTTCTGATAATTGTGTGTGTAGATTATGTGTTGTTAGCATTGTTCAACCATAACAATAAACATAAAGCTTATAATTTTGTGTTTTTGTATTTTTTTTAAAGTGGTTGAAGCATTTATATGTGTTTCTCACCAATGTCACAATGTGTGTTTCACTTGGCCATATTAACTGAGTTATGACTTATGAGCAATCAATTATAACGTATGCTGAAACAAGTTCTGTGACTTTGCGTGATTCATTGACAGGTCACTGTATGATATTACTTCTCAGAAGCACATGATGTTGATATAAGTGATATCTGCATGTGCAAATTTGCCTTTCCAGTTCATCGGTTTTTAAAACGGTACTGCGATTTGGACCGCGACATCAAGGTTTATGACGTCTTCGTGATTGCAAGCAACTTCATCAACCAAATTAATTTAACTGTGATTTTCTACCATATCAAGGATCGTGACTCATATTAACTTCTTTTTTAAGTAAGATTCTGGATTGTAACTAGCTAGAGATAATTATACATATTTTCATGTAGAAGTAATATTACTTTTTTTTTACTGTTGTCTATGTAGTCTACTTTTTGGTTTTGTTTACTCTTTGAAATCAACTTAGAAACATAATAAACTTTTTTTGGGGTTTATAGGTTTTTGTCCAACAAAAGCATAATATGCTGAAGTTTATGTTTATTTGCAGATTTTGAGCGCAGAGAGAAGATAAAGAAAATGACTGGATTTTGGAGTGTGTTTTGCGATGAATCTGGTTGTTCAAAGCTTTGCAGTTATAATGATGTTAAGTTTCTCCTTGATCCTTCCACGTGTATCAACCATTTGTTGATATCTTGCTTTGATGTGTTACTACTCATCTTGCTCCTATTTGTAATGATCCAGAAGTCATTCTCAAAACCATATCAGGATCTTGTAAATAGGCAAAAATATTCAACTCTGCAACTAGTTTCTGCCATAACCAATGGTGTTCTTGGGTTGGTGCATTTATTCTTTGGCATTTGGATTTTTGAAGAGAAGTTGAGGAAAAACCGAACTGCACTGCCTCTTGATTTGTGGTTGCTGGAATTATTTCAGGGATTAACATGGTTGTTAGTTGGTTTAACATTAAGTCTTAAGTTTAAACAACTTCCAAGAGCATGGTTAAGGCTTTTTTCTATTCTAATCTTCTTAGTTTCTGGTATAAACTGTATTTTATCCTTGTTTTATGCAATGAGTAGTACGCAACTTTCCCTCAAGATAGCATTAGATGTTCTATCTTTTCCGGCCGCAATGTTATTGCTATTATGCACATACAAGGAATCTAAGTATAGGGACGGTGATAGAGAAATCGATGAAAGCCTTTACGCTCCTTTAAATGGTGAGTTGAATAAAAATGATTCTGTTTGCCGTGTGACACTGTTTGCCAAAGCTGGATTTTTCAGTAGGATGTCATTTTGGTGGCTGAATTCATTGATGAAGAGAGGTAAAGAGAATACACTTCAAGACGAAGATGTTCCAAAGGTGAGGAGTGAAGATAGAGCAGAAAGTTGTTATTTGCTGTTTCTTGACCAATTGAACAAGCAGAAGCAGAAGGATCCACTCTCACAACCATCTGTACTGAAGACAATAGTTTTGTGTCACTGGAGAGAAATTTTAATATCTGGATTCTTTGCATTGCTTAAGGTACTTGCACTGTCTTCTGGACCATTGCTTCTGAATTCCTTTATATTAGTCGTCGAAGGTTTTGAGAGTTTCAAATATGAAGGTTTTGTATTGGCCATAGCACTTTTCTTTATAAAAATTATAGAATCTCTATCTCAAAGGCAGTGGTATTTCCGCTCGAGACTCGTCGGTCTCAAAGTTAGGTCTCTTCTAACTGCAGTGATTTATAAAAAGCAACTGAGGTTATCCAATTCTGCTAGATTGACGCACTCTAGCGGTGAAATAATGAATTATGTGACTGTGGATGCTTATAGAATCGGAGAATTTCCTTACTGGTTTCACCAAACGTGGACTACTAGCTTCCAGCTATGTATCTCGTTGGTAATACTTTTCCGTGCTATTGGGCTAGCTACAATTGCCTCCTTGGTAGTTATAGTTATCACTGTACTTTGCAATGCACCAATTGCAAAGTTACAACACAAGTTTCAAAGCAAACTTATGGTAGCACAAGATGAGAGATTGAAGGCTACTTCTGAGGCTCTTGTGAATATGAAGGTGCTGAAGTTATATGCATGGGAAACCAGCTTTAAAAATTCTATAGAAGGATTAAGGAATGAGGAGCTCAAATGGGTGTCTGCAGTGCAATTGCGAAGGGCATATAACACATTTCTCTTTTGGTCGTCTCCAGTTTTGGTCTCTGCTGCTTCGTTTGGAGCATGCTATTTTCTTAACGTTCCTTTACATGCAAATAATGTTTTCACTTTTGTGGCAACTTTACGCCTTGTTCAAGATCCGATTAGATCCATCCCAGATGTTATTGGGGTGGTTATTCAGGCAAAAGTTGCGTTCGCTCGGATTCTAAAATTCCTCGAGGCACCTGAACTACAGAGTGAGAAGAGATGTTTTGATGGCAATATGAGGGGGTCAATTTCAATCAAATCAGCTGAATTTTCATGGGAAGATAATAATGTATCTAAGTCAACATTGAGAAATATAAATTTGGAAGTTAAATCTGGACAAAAGGTCGCGATTTGTGGAGAAGTTGGCTCAGGAAAATCAACTCTCTTATCAGCGATTCTCGGAGAAGTTCCTAACACACAAGGGAAAGTAAGATTTTGTTCCTTATTATTTAAAAAACCTTTGACATACTTTCATTAGTTATAACTTTGATGGCATTTCCATTTTATAGAGACAATTCTATAATATGACTTACCATGTAAATTCAACTTTCTGTCCTTCATTTGAGTAGTAATATACAAAGGTATTTGATTATATTTTCTGAATTACAGATTGATGTATATGGGAAGTTTGCATATGTTTCTCAAACAGCATGGATACAAACAGGTACAATAAGGGATAATTTATTGTTTGGATCACCTATGGATGCTCAAAAATATCAGGAAACTCTTCATAGGTCTTCACTAGTGAAGGACCTTGAGCTGCTTCCCCATGGTGATCTTACTGAAATCGGAGAGAGAGGGGTTAACTTAAGTGGAGGTCAGAAGCAGCGAATTCAACTTGCTCGTGCTCTTTATCAGAATGCTGATATATATCTCTTGGATGATCCGTTCAGTGCTGTTGATGCACAAACAGCCACAAATTTGTTTAATGTAAGGACAACATTCTTTCTTCCCATACTGTATTCAAATCTCGTAAATGTTTCAAATCCTTCCTTCATGCACTCCCGCACATGCTTTTAATAAAGTATAATTGGTTATAAATCTTTTGATTTTGCCACTATTATAACTTCACAGGAATACATTATGGAAGGACTTTCTGGGAAGACAGTCTTGCTTGTGACTCATCAAGTTGACTTCCTTCCAGCATTTGATTTTGTTTTGGTAATTTGATTCAAATTTAAAGCTCTGATTATGTCATTGTTCTATCCATTTCTCTTTAATGATAATTTTTAGTCTTTGACTAATTGAAAATTATGCATGAACACTTTTTTCGGTACAGTTGATGTCAGACGGGGAAATCCTACAAGCCGCTCCTTATCACCATTTGTTGACCTCAAGCAAAGATTTTCAAGACCTTGTGAATGCTCACAAAGAGACCGCTGGTTCGAACAGGCTTATGGATGTTACTTCTTCTGGAAGACATTCAAATTCTGTTAAAGAGATTAGAAAAACATATGTGGAGAAGGAAAAGAAATTTGAAGCACCGAAAGGCGATCAATTGATTAAGCAAGAAGAGAGAGAGATAGGAGATCGAGGGTTTAGGCCTTACTTACAGTATCTGAATCAGAACAAAGGATATGTATACTTCTCCGTGGCTTCTATTTCTCACATTATATTTGTGATTGGTCAGATATTGCAAAACTCTTGGATGGCTGCTAATGTTGACAATCCTAAAGTCACCACTTTGAGATTAATTCTAGTTTACTTGTTGATTGGAGTTACTTCAACAATATTCTTATTGATGAGAAGTCTTTTTACAGTTGCTTTGGGTCTTCAATCTTCAAAGTCTTTGTTTTTACAACTACTAAACTCTCTTTTTCATGCACCTATGTCTTTTTATGATTCCACACCTTTGGGACGGATACTTAGTAGGGTAAGCATACTAAACAATCTTTTCTTTTTCTGTTTTTTGGTCCAAGTATAATGCAATGAAAATGAAATACTTAATGTTTTGACTTTTATTCCGTTGTTTAGGTCTCTTCTGATCTCAGCATTGTTGATCTTGATGTTCCATTTGGTCTTCTTTTTGCTGTGGGAGCTACTACCAACTGTTATGCAAATTTAACTGTTTTAGCAGTAGTTACTTGGCAAGTCTTGTTTGTCTCCATACCAATGATTTATTTCGCGCTGCGCTTGCAGGTAATTGACAAATTCTTTGAATTAAATCGCAGTATGAGTTGGTGTTCTAGACGGTATAATAATCTTACATAGGTTTAAAATGTGTCTGTTAAAAAGCCTAACTTATTTTTTTTCATGCAGGGATACTACTTTGCTACTGCAAAAGAACTGATGCGGATGAATGGCACAACAAAATCCTTTGTAGCTAACCATCTTGCTGAATCTGTTGCTGGTGCTGTGACAATAAGGGCTTTTGAACAGGAAGATCGTTTTTTTGTAAAGAATCTTGGTTTAATTGATATCAATGCTACTCCTTTCTTTCATAGTTTTGCTGCTAATGAGTGGTTGATTCAGCGGTTAGAAACAGTAAGTGCAGTTGTTCTTGCATCAGCTGCACTTTGCATGGTTATACTTCCACCTGGAACATTCTCCTCTGGTGAACCTTTTTCTATTATTTAGAATATTCCTTGATAATTTTTTCTTAACCAGAGCTATGTCTTATGAAAGTATTATAATTTCAACATATGATGTTATTTCAGGATTTATTGGAATGGCTCTCTCTTATGGTCTTTCACTTAACGCTTCGTTGGTATTTTCAATTCAAAATCAATGCAATATAGCAAATTATATAATATCAGTGGAGAGGCTAAATCAATATATGCATGTACCAAGTGAGGCTCCAGAAATAATTGAAGGAAATCGCCCTCCGGTGAATTGGCCAGTTGTTGGTAGAGTAGAAATAAAGGAACTACAGGTATTTATTTATTATTATTATTATTATTTTGAAAGTCCTTGCATAACTGTCCTTTAAATCAATATACGCATGATTTGTTTCTTGATATCAAAACAGATACGGTATAGGCCGGATGCGCCACTAGTACTTCGCGGGATCACATGTACATTTGAAGGAGGACACAAAATTGGTATAGTTGGTCGCACCGGCAGTGGCAAGACCACTCTTATTGGCGCTTTATTTCGTCTAGTGGAGCCAGCGCGTGGAAAAATCATTGTTGATGGCATTGACATCGGTTCCATTGGACTTCATGATTTGAGGTCACGTTTTGGTATTATACCTCAGGACCCTACTCTTTTTAATGGAACAGTCAGATACAATTTGGATCCCTTGTCTCAACACTCTGATCAAGAGATATGGGAGGTAGTACTAATGCCTGCCAAGTTATTTTTTATCATTTAGTTGATAACAACATGAAGTTTTTTCATTCCTGTTTGTTTAATTATCTTTATTTCCAAGTTCCAATAATTAGTTTGTTTAATTATCTTTATTTCCAAGTTCCAATAATTAATATAGACTAGTTTTGGTTTCTTTACGAAGGTTCTTGGGAAGTGTCAGTTGCAAGAGGCTGTCCAAGAGAAAGAAGGTGGTTTAGACTCATCAGGTACATTTTCATGTTTTGCTATCACAACTTTGTAGTGATCAATTCATGTCTAGGAGTCTAATCGGATTGGCTTATTTGAACTTATCTACTGACATAAGCACTTGTGAGACTTTGGGGAAGAACTCATGGAACTAGCTTATAACATGTGTATAAATTGTTTTCAGCTTATTTCCATAAGCCCTCCAAAATAGTTATGAATAGAACTTATACATCAGCATTTTATGATAAGTGCTTATGTTATAGGTGATTAATCAAGTTGTTTATCCTAACAGTAGTTCTAGATACTAATGTCTAGTAACAAATTGTTATACAGTGGTTGAAGATGGGGCAAATTGGAGCATGGGACAACGGCAGTTATTCTGTTTGGGCCGTGCTTTGCTGAGGAGGAGTCGAGTATTGGTGCTCGATGAAGCAACTGCATCAATTGATAATGCAACTGACTTGATTTTACAGAAAACCATTAGGACTGAATTTGCCGATTGTACGGTAATCACAGTAGCTCACAGGATACCAACGGTGATGGATTGCACCAAGGTTCTTTCCATCAGTGATGGTAAGTAGCATATTAAATACCATCTGATTTATCATTATTGATGAAGCAGTAAATTTAATTATTTAGCATTTTTTATCTTAAGGTACTAATGCACATTTGAACATTTAGCACATGTTGTGGAGAAAACATTTGATCCTTTAGTTACTTTGTTCTAATGAAATGAAATGTGTAATTGAATTTTCAGGAAAACTGGTAGAGTATGACGAGCCAATGAACTTGATGAAGAGAGAAGGATCTTTGTTTGGGAAGCTTGTCAAAGAATATTGGTCTCATTTTCAATCTGCAGAGTCTCATTAAAGATGAAAATGTTAGTTTTTTGGTTGTTGTAGCCCTTCTACTTCTTACTGTAGGATTGGGAAGAAGCCAATGAAGTGTAAATAATAGTAGGATGTAAGATGTACTAATATATTTGGACAAACACTGAGGCCTAAGAAGTAGGAAAGGAATTGGAGGAACCTAGAAGAAAATGGTGCAAAGAAATTTTAATGTACAATTTATAGGATGAGATATGAACAAGTTTCACATTGGAAAGGAAACCTGCATTATTTACCTAGTATTACCAATGAAATGAATGTTAACTATTGTACAATATTTCGAATGGATACTTCATAATTTATATGTGGCTGTCATTGTTTTTGACACTAAAAGTTTATCAAACTACTTTTGAGGGACTTGTTAATGTAAAAATAAAGCTTGATGCACAATCCTCACTCAGATCTCAAATGTCGCTTATCAAAATACTGGTTAAAAAATCATTCAAAAAATTAGAAGTTTAAGAATAATTAAACAAAGTTGGTTTTAGCATGGATTAAACTTCTGTAAGTAGTGCCGTGAACTTAACTCAATTGATAAGAACATCGCAATATTTACGTAGGACCGGAGTCTGAACCCTAAATTTCTCACTTATTCATCTTAATTGTGAATTTTTAGCCATAAGAAAACATATTTAAGTCTAAATTACGCTTGACTTAGATATTTCCTAGAAGTGTATGCATGAATGCCACCAATTTCTCACCAACTACATCACACGCTTCTTCTTTTTTGTTTTCAAGGGACATAACACGCTTCTTCTTGCTACCTCTTATTTTTATCAAACTATATACTCCCTCCATCCTTAATAAAAAAAATTAAAAAATATAACACGCTTCTGTTAATTTCTTCCTTCAGCTTCTGTCTCTGCATATCCTCCAACTCAAAAAATGCTATGCATCTTTCTACATTTCAACACAACTCAAAACAAAATCTAATTAATTCATATAAGCATGGCAGCATCCTTCAAAAAAGTTTCAGTCCTATTATTCCCACTGTTCTTCATTTCCCTATTTGAATCCTCTCGTGCTGCAGGAAATGGAGTCTATTGGGGCCAAAATGGAAATGAAGGCTCCTTAGCAGATGCTTGCAACACAAACAACTACCAATTTGTAAACATAGCTTTTCTCTCCACTTTTGGCAATGGCCAAAATCCACAACTAAACCTTGCAGGCCATTGTGATCCAGCCTCAAACGGCTGCACAAACTTTAGTAAAGATATCCAAACTTGTCAAAGCAAAGGCATCAAAGTGTTGCTCTCTATCGGAGGTGGCACTGGAAGCTACTCTCTCAACTCGTCTTACGACGCCACACAGCTTGCAAACTACCTATGGAACAATTTCTTGGGTGGCACGTCATCTTCAAGACCATTAGGTGATGCTGTTTTGGATGGAATTGATTTTGATATTGAAGCTGGTGATGGTAAATATTGGGATCAACTTGCAAAAGCACTTGATGGGTTTAGTTCACAGAAGAAAGTTTATTTGTCTGCAGCACCTCAATGTCCTTACCCTGATGCTCATTTGGATTCAGCTATTAATACCGGTTTATTTGATTATGTTTGGGTTCAGTTTTATAATAATCCTCAGTGCCAATACTCAAATGGAAACACTAACAATCTTGTTAATGCTTGGAATCAATGGACTTCAAGTCAAGCTAAACAAGTGTTTTTAGGTGTTCCTGCTAATGATGCTGCTGCACCAAGTGGTGGTGTTATTCCTTCTGATGTTTTGATCTCTCAAGTTCTTCCTGCTATTAAGGGTTCTGCTAAATATGGTGGTGTTATGATTTGGGATAGATTCAATGATGGACAAAGTGGATACAGTAATGCTATTAAGGGCAGTGTTTAATTATATTATGGACTAGTTTCATTAGTCTTTATGTATTTGGAGTAAGTAGCATATTTAGTAGGTTTTGTTCCTACACATTAATAAGTGCTATGCGATCACTTGGTTATACATTATAGGTTCCCTACATTATATCTATGTAATAATAAAGAGGGTATTGAAAATAATATATGATTTCCTGGAAATATGCAGCTTATTATATGAATTGATACTTATCATTTCCTCTCAATAAATTAATTAATTAATTGATAATTATCAACTAGAAGCAAGAAAGAAAATAAATAAACTGGATGAATTAATGCAGAAATCACCGTACAAACAAAGATAAAAAAAAACAATGATCTTCCTCAAAAGTACAGATGAAAGCGATTTACAATGAAGTTTGCGAACAAAAAAGGAGAATCAGTGAGAAGGACACACTGCAATTGAAGAAGAGTGATGAACAATCTTCGACATCAATGGATAATGAAGAACAAAGATGAAAACACAACGGAAAACGGTTATAGAATCAGTTAGGATAGCAACAAACTATCTCAAGGAGAGAGAAGAAAGGAAACTCATACCATATTATGATGTAAATGAAAGTAGTAAAATCATTGATGGATAATGATTGTAGAACTGCTATTTGTGCAAGTAATAATCACATAGGAACTTACTAATTAGCAATGTAACTTGTTGTCTAAGTAATCAAGTAATCACATATGATAGACTTCAATTGATTGAGATTGAACCCAATACTTTTTTCACAAATTACGGATAGGTAACTCGGTTTACGAGCTAAGCAACTTTAAAGGAGATTTAAGAAGAATATTTTGGTTTGATCCCCGAAAACTAACATTGTATTTTCAATATCTTCTACATTAATATTTAAACAAAATTATATTATAAAATATTTGTATAAACCATACACTGGACACACGTTTTTCACTTGTTAATTAAGTGGTAAATATTATAATTTATTTGTCTCTAAACCATTATCTCAATTAGGCTCAGCGCAGGTCTTCTAGCTTAATCAAGGTCCTGGGTTTGAATCCAACCTTAGGCATGCAGCAACGTTAAAACTCTTGAAGAGAGTTTGCCGTCCATTTAGGTCCCACAATACTTGAGAGATTAGTCTCTGCAGTTACGCGTGGAGGATACACAGTGTACACCAAAAAAAAAAAAGCCCTCAAATCAATTCAACTTTAAGATTTCATTCTCCATACATCTTCTATCTAACCCTAAACTCTCAATCAAAAAACCCCACAAAACCTTCCTTAACTAAATTACTCGTCGCTAAGATACATGTCATCACCACTCGCCATTAAGACCACCCATTTCAACAACATTGATAATGAGTTGATTATTGAACGATTTCATACTAAGAAACCATGTAGATGACAATTGTAGAGTATATATGTACTTTTTTGAGTACAATGTATTCTTTTTAATACATTTTATTTTTATATTTTTTATTATTAATTAAAATTCAAAAGCATGAACCTCCTAACTCAGGATCCCGACAACGTCACTGCACTCTACTATCCATGTTCCCATACTGGACCTTGTTCCACTCCACAATATCACCCTTCAAATTTTTCAATTTTGGTTTCGACACGAAGACCATCCACCCTTTAACCTCATTCTTACACCAAGCATCCTCCCCTCTAATTGTGTATTGGATTATTAAACTGGAGTGGCTTTAAACCTCAATCCCAAGCATCCATCTTAAGAACCACCGAACAATGGCTCTGCCTAATGTTTTTTTGTTGGTGTAGTAAACTGTGTCTAAAGGTTTTTTTTGAAGAGAACTGTGCCTAAAGTTGTAAGCTCTAGAAACTCTTTCAAATGAAATTTTGAAACAAAATTAATTTTAAGTGTATTACTCAAGACTAACGAGGACGGGGAGTGGTCGTCGGTATACAAGGCGTGATAATGAGCGGCTCCCGACATCTTCTAGAGGAACCGAATCACATCGGAATGAGAGCGATCCTGAGACCGTGTAGGTATGGGACTACATGGTTGAAGGAAGGCTTATAAGAATTGTTTGGTACCATCTATATCAACAAGATACATCTTATTTTTGAAAGCACATTCCACAAAAACTCCACATTTAAGCGTGCTTGACTTGGAGTAGTCTTTAGATGGGTGACCTAGTGGAAAGTTTCCCAATAAGCGTGTGAGTGAGAACAAAGCACGCTGAAAAGACTCGTGTTGGTTTGTAGGATCAGTCACAATGCTTAAAATCGTCTCAGATGTTACATTAAGTGAGAAATATATTTTTTACTAAAATCGCGTTAAGACTGACAAATTCAGTTTCAATAATCAAATCACATAAATTCAAGGGGACAGTGACAGAAAAGAACCCACACGTTTTTAATTTATTTTTTGGTACAAAGAACCCCACAAATTTTAATTTTCAAAAATGTTAGTTGTTGAAATTAACCCCTCTGACCTTTTCAGAGTCTTCATATGTAAACGGAAAAAAGAAATAGAATCGAATGAATTCAAATAATTAAAATTTATTAAAATAAATACATCTTATTTATATGTTTATTTATTTATTGGATAGAACATCTCATCTTATTTATTTATTTTTAGCAAAAATACATCTTATTTATCATTCTCTTATAATCATTTTAAAGTATAACATGAACTTTCCAGAAATTATTTTTATTTTATAAATTAAAATACCAACTAATAAACAATAAATTTATCCTGAATTAAATATCTAAAGTTCTAAGCATCTAGTCTAGAAAAAATAATGACGGTAGTGGGAAAGGACAAAGTTGACTTTTTAATGTCCAAAATAAACAACATACTTTGCAAATGGGAATCGACCAAACATTATTCCAATCATCAAATTTCTAAATTGCCATTTTTCTCATCCTATAAATATCCTAAGTACAAGAAATCATTCACAACATACCAAACTAGAAACAAACACTTTCATAAAGATGGCAAAAAACTCTCACACCTTGCTGTCTCTTATTCTTCTATTCCTCACTCTAGTTGCAACTTCCCATGCTGGTGGCATAGCAATCTATTGGGGCCAAAATGGCAACGAGGGAACCTTATCCGAAGCATGCGCAACCGGAAAATACTCCCATGTTAACATAGCTTTCCTAAACAAATTCGGTAACGGTCAAACCCCAGAAATGAATCTCGCAGGTCATTGCAACCCATCCATTCCAAATTCATGCACAAAATTCAGCTCAGAAATCAAAGAATGCCAAAGTAAAGGAATCAAAGTTTTACTTTCTATTGGTGGTGGAATTGGAAGCTACTCTTTATCTTCAATTGAGGATGCAAGAAACGTTTCAAAATTTTTATGGAACACTTTCTTGGGTGGCAAGTCATCTTCAAGACCATTAGGTGATGCTGTTTTAGATGGAATAGATTTTGATATTGAACTTGGTTCCACCGAAAATTGGCAACACCTTGCAGGTTTTCTTAAAGGGTATAGTAGATATGGAAAAAAGGTGTATCTTGGTGCTGCTCCTCAATGTCCAATTCCAGATAAATTTTTGGGCACTGCACTTGAAACAGGTCTTTTTGACTTTGTTTGGGTACAATTTTACAATAACCCTCCTTGTCAATATAATGGAAACATAACCAACCTTGTGAATTCATGGAATAAATGGACTAGTATTGTTCCAAGAGGGAAGGTATTTTTAGGGCTGCCGGCGTCGACGGCGGCGGCCGGAAGTGGTTTTATTCCGGCAGATGTGTTGACTTCAGAAATATTACCTGTGATTAAGAAGTCAAGAAAGTATGGAGGAGTGATGCTTTGGTCAAGGTTTCATGATGTGCAGACTGGTTATAGCACTTCTATTATTGGAAGCGTGTGATGAGTTGTTATAATTGGTCAATGATTTAGTGTCATATTCAAATTGTTGTTTTTAAATTACTAAAATACAAAATATTGTACTTTGAAAAGTATGTCTTCAACTTTTATCCCCAATAGTGCGCAAATGGATTATCCACTTTTGACTTTAAAATCATAAAATAATAATTATTCGCATTTTGTTTACTGTTTGTTTTTGGCACTCGCATTGTTTCACAATAATGGATCATACATTTCTCCCTACCATTCCTTCTAGGCCTTTATCCCTCTTGTTTATTCAGTTACGTGGACTACTCTTGAAAATTTCAACTATCCAATACCTCCTTATCCAGGGCCGTTCCTACATTCAGAGGCTTGACATTGTAAGTAAAAAGAGGTCCGTAATAAAATAAAAACATAATTTTTTTAAAAGAACAGTGTTCTATTTAAAATTTTAAAAAGATAAATACAAGGTGTCGTTTATATACGATACACCTGAAGGTGAAAACCACTACCGTATACATGAGGAACCTCAAACCACCCTCCGGAAAAAAACATCCACCTAACACCAAAAGCAAGATGATCCAATTCTAATAGGTCTAAAAAAAGACAACAGAAGAGGAAAAGGAAATCAAATTGGGGAAGAAGAAAAGGAAAGTCCGATGGTGTGATGGAACGCGTGGTATCACAGAGAAAGAGAATAAGGAAAAAAAATTAGTGGGGTAGTACTTAGTAGTACTACTGCGCTATAATTTTTTTTTTAGGCTCATACCTTAGAGAGACCCAACTCCATTGAGCTCTTTGCACACTTTAAGGTCCGGCCATGTCCTTATCAATATGACAATCTCTTAACTCACATTAATAAAAAAGTATTGCTAAAAAAAATTAATAAAAAAAATAACAATAATAATTAATCAACAGATGGTTGACCATTAATAAAATGGTATAAATGGAAAATGCACTATTAAAGTTACATATCGAAAAATTTGTTAAAAAAAGTTACATTAAAAATTAGGTTTAATTACACTTTTGATCCCCCTCCTTTTTTAAAATCAATTTTTTTGTTTATCCTCTATGTTTACATTTGTTCATGAGAGGTTCCAACTCATAAATTTTACCCCAAAAATGACAATTTTAGACACTAAAGAATGTGATTCATTGTCCCATTGTTGAATCTAAAGACAAAATATCGCTTTTAAGACCAAAACTCTTTTTTTTTCCTCCAAAAGTCACCATTTTTAGGGTAAATAACATGGGTTGGGACCAAAATTGGAAGATGAAAAAATGTAAAAATAGAGGGACCAAAAAGTTTGATTTTAGATAGGACTATTTTGGTGAGTTTGATTAAATATGTGATCAAAAATGTAATTAAGCCCAAAAAAAACGTGCGTTTTTCCCTGCAAACGGGATTTCATAGGATTTGAAGGATGTTTGGCAACTGGTTAGAAAAGTGATTCTCCCTTTCAAAATCGATTCCAATTGAAGCTACCATGTGTAGCTTTTGCGTCTGGGTAGAATCAATTTTATGGAAGTCACAAGATATTTTACAGCTTTACCCTTTTCATCCTGCGCTGGTTTCTATTTGTTATGTGCTACAGTGCCATTGTCTAGAGGTTAAAGACGAGTCTTCTCTAGTAGAAATATAAAATAAACGGTTAATTAAGTTTTTGATCCCGATAAATAGATGCAGTTTCGTTTTTCGTCCCTATAAAAATAAATCACACTTTTTAATCCCTACAAAATTTCCCGTTAGTGTTTTTAGTCCCTGTTAAATTAAAATTTGTTTAATTATGCTTAAACTTCTAAATTTTTGAAAGATTTTTTATAGACATGTTCATAACATCGTAAGACACTCTTTTATAAAATCTTTTAGTTTTTTTAACATGTAATGAATTTGGACTTAAAAATAAAATTTTAAGGAAACTTATTGCGGAGGAACGTTTTATAATGTTTAAAACAAGTATGTAAAAAATCATTAAAAAATTTAAAATTTTAAGCATAATTAAACAAAT
>Ga0315913_1005040_pt1 | contig 16027 bp, 6 predicted proteins | sample MpolsnodulesMG_FD_207736 | JGI IMG/M metagenome (GOLD analysis project Ga0315913, IMG submission 207736) | Medicago polymorpha root nodule microbial communities from Los Angeles, California, United States - small nodules | ecosystem: Host-associated > Plants > Roots > Nodule | place: USA... | reverse complement strand
TTAGGTGGTTTGGGCATATAGAGAGAAGACTTGTTAGTTATGTAGTAAGGAGAGTAGATCAGATGAAGCATAATCAGATTGCAAGAGGTAGAGGAAGGCCAAGACTAACTATAAGATAAACTATTAGGAAAATTTTAGAGATTATTGAGTTGAATTCAAATATGGCATATGGCGGAACACTACACTATAATTTGATTTATGTAGCTGACTTCACGTAGTAGGATAAGATTTGATTGTTGTTGCAGTTGTATAGAAAAATAATCGTCATTCTAATATCACCTTACACTGATGCATATGGGGAGAAAAAATGGCATCCCACGTTTATTTGAATATGGAGCGGGTGTTGATGAGGAACTCTATCTACTTCTTTGATGCTCTCTCCTCTCCCTTGTAGATTTAATCCTCGTCATTTTCTATTCCTTTGGTCTTCTTTGACTCTTTTCCTTCTCCTTGTACTTTTGCTAATCTAACGGGGAATGATGATGATTTTAATGGTGAATTTGGTGCACTGCAATGTTCAAGATCGATATACATTATAAGGAAAACGTGTTTTATGTCTTCTTCCTTCTCCCTTCTCTCTATTCTCTTTTTCTTTATTGTCTTCCCTTCAAAGAGGTGAAAAGTGTTTTGACTCTATTTTCCTTACTAGACGGAAGTATAACTAGGTGTTTTACTCTAATTCTCTTGCTTGAATATGGTAATTTCTTATAGGTCATACTTTTAATCCAGGGTCATAAATAAATTTGGCTAGGCTACTAAATCTTCTTATTCCCCTCTTATAGCTCATGTTACTCCAATGCTTTTAAAAGTCTAGAAAATACAATATGTTTAGTATTCGTTAATAGTAATAGTAATAATAATGCATTCTAAATGGAATCAGTCGAGAAGAGGGAAAATGTGGACTGTTAATGCCTAGAGATACATCCAAATAATACTTGTTGTATCTTGAAGAGGAAGAGAAAATAATACTCATTAAGGCCTTGAGAGGCAAAGAATATGATACTATTTCATTCCTGGTTAGAATACTCAATTCAAGTAATAGTTAGCCAGATCTTGATAAATCTAGAAGAGTTATTCTATTTGTATGCTTAGACATTATAATACCGGTAAACTGATGACGATTTGGTAAACAACACGGAGCACCTATTAAAGTACTTAAAGAATTTACTAAAAAAAAGTACTTAAAAGAATGTTCCAAAAATGTTTTGGTATCACTCGTTAACATATTTTTTTCAGAAAAAAATGTAGAGTCATTCCATAAATCCTAATATATTTTTATTAAAAGTAAAGTGTGAATCAAAGAACTTATGGGAATAAGAATGTTAAACAAATCATAAAACCACAAAATTTTACACTTATTGCCCATGATAAAAATTATTTTAAAAAAGAAAACATCCTACATTCAACTTGTGCATGACTATATTGTCACACCGTTTGAGTATATTATTTTTAGTGATAACATTGCTATGTTCCAACTATTTATTTTTAAATTGTAACAAAAAAAAACTATTTATTTTTAAATTTCCCTTTTCTTTTATCAAAGGTTAAAAAGTTAATTATAATGATTAATTATTTTTATGTTACCCCTTTAATAGGTGTGCTAAAGCGACATTTAATAATATTAGTTTTAAGAAGTGCTTTCTACAACTCCTTAAACGCTAAAATATTCAATTATTTAGTATAACATGCTTTTTTAACACTATAAAGTGATCAAATTATTGGCTATTTGTTACCTGAAAAGAGAAAAATATGGATAAAACTCTCAAGTCCATGTACTCCTTAATTTTATTTATTTCCCTGTTTTTTATTGCAAAGAACGTTGCTGGTAAGCTATTTTTTCATACTTTTCGAATTTCCTTCTTTACTTGTTGTTCGTCCACAATATTGTATTTTAATTTGTTAAGATTATTTTTAATCATCTTTTTTCATTACAGTATATATTCAATGCAAAACTGATGCAGATTGTCCAAAAAGTGAATCAACAATTTTTGTGATGAAGTGCAATAATAACCGATGTAAATATGACTACATACACAAGCGAATCAGCTACGCAACATAACTTGTTTTCCTCCCTAAAAAAAACTTATTTTAGAATATTCCATAGTCAAATAGATTTTTATCTCCTTCCCATCAAATTTGTCAAAAAAAATCTCCTTCTAGTAATTGTATTTTTTATTTTTCTTTTTTTAATGTTAAGAACCTTGCAATAATGATTTTGTAATCTAAAATGTTGGTAGTATATTAAGACATTAAAGAATAAGGTTAAATATGTTTTTAATCCTTACATTTTGCGTCCCTTCCAAGAATACTCTCTACATTTCATTAAATGTTTTTAAAATCCTCACATTTTATCTCTGTTATCAAAATTAGTCTCTGCTGTTAATTCTCTAATGGAATGCTGATGTGACAGTTAGTGGGTCCCAATAATTTTATGGTTAAATATGTTTTTAGTCCCTACATTTTGCGTGACTTTGAAAAATAGTATCTTAATTTTGGATATATCTACATATCCTTAACTTAGTCATATCATATTTTCTTTTAAACCCCACCAAATATCAAGATATCTTTAATAGTTATGTCTAAAGAAATCATTCTAGGAGTAGACACTTCTACCATGTCAGCTAAAATTAAATGTTTAACTTTATGCGGACATTCTTTATGAATAAACAAATAATCACCTTCATCGCATCCCAAAATTGTCAAAGCATCCAAACATTTGTTTGTCTAAGATATGAATGATAAATTCTAACCTCCCAATCCATTTCAAGTAACCGAATAATACGTTGGCAATACTCTCAAACCTCCCAACCAGTTTATTGTTCAAAGAGTGTACGACCATATTTGCTTTTAAAAACCTTTCACAAAAACAAATTATCTCCCTTTCTAAGAGACCAACCAAGCTTCATTAGACATGATTTACTCATAGTGTCTAAATCCCGAATACCAAGCCCACCTAGATCCTTCGATTTTGTAATAATGTTTCAGTTAACATAATGCATGTGTTTTCTTCTTTCATCACCGCACCATATAAAAGTTCTTTTAACCTTTTGAATCTCTTGCAGTCAAGATTTTGGCAAAGCTATTGACATCATAGGACCCCAGGTTGACCACTCAGTGAGCCTGGGCCCTCACTACATTTGAAAACTAAAATAGAAAACCAGTACCTGTTATTAGATAATACAAAAGGCACGCCGGAGATAGAGGGAGAGAGAGAAGTAAGGGGTAGAGATACTATTTATTTTAATAATACAAAGAATATATAATATTTTGGTAGTGCTTATTTGAGTATGAGTTTCGATTATTTGAGTGAATTTATATTATTAGTTTTGATAGTTTTATTTTGTTGGTATATTTGTTTTTAGAGTTGTCTCTGATATTAAATGTGACAACTGCAACGACCGAAAAACATTTTTCTGTTATGAGTATTATCAAGAATCATATGTGTGAAATTGCTAGAGAGATGAATGGTAAAATGAGAAAATTGTTTGATTACTTATATTGAGTGATGTTTTTATTGACATTGCAAATAAGAAAATCATTCAATGTTTCAAGAACATGAAAAACCGTAGAGAACGGTTACAAAGTATATTTATGCTTTTAGAAATGAAATGTTATATATGTATGGTATGGCCTACACTACTTAAAAGCTGTCAACTTATTTTTTTACTTGCTCCATAATGTAATTCAAGTCACTCCTCAATGGAATTGGAAAAAGTGATTATATATTCACTTTGATTGCAAAGAAACCCATTTTGCCACAGCCGGTATAAAATCAGTTTGATAAGGGGAAACAATATGGCTGACACACTTTTTCAATCTATTTACAATGACCGATATTTTTTTTTGTAGGTTTGTGGGAATTTTGATAATGGACGATAAAAAAAATTGAATGTAGAGAGTTTTGCGGTGATGATAAGGAAAAATTTTAAAAAGTATTTCTATTATGTGCAAATTTACACATGTTAAAAGGTTCAAAATTTAAATAGTAAATTTATATTGAAACAGATGCATTTTAAACTAAATATATAACTTTTAAATAAATTATTGTTGTCTTTCAATAAAATATTACTTTTAATTTCTTTAAGCAAACCCATTTTAAAATAAATGAAGGAGGGAAGATTAGGTTGGTTGTGGGTAACAATCAAAAGTCAAAATAATGAATAGAGGGAAGGGAAGTTTGGGTAGTGGAGTGTACTATAAAAAAAATCATTGGAACGGCAAATGAAAAACTTACAAAAAAAACATTTGTTATAAAAAACCGTGAATGTGAACATTCCCATTATTAAGGGCTGCCTCCATTGATCGCTTGTCTTAATGTCCTTAGTCAATGGTGGAGGTCTTATTAAATAACTTAGACCATCCCCGATAGTGTTTGATCCTTTGAGAATTCACTTTGAACTCCCTTCTAGAATTTTCTTTTAAAACCACTTCTCCATGGGTGTGGCTTTATGAAATAGTAAATGGACCATACAACCTAGATTTAAATTTTCCTGGAAAAGGTTTAAATTTAGGGTTAAAAAGTAAAACTTTCTCCTCCACATGAAACTATCCTTTTTTAAATCTTGACACCATTCCACTTCTTGACCTTGGAGTTACAAATCTCTACATTTTCATAAGAGAGCCTATGCTCAGCCAACTTTTGAAGTTGCAACGTTCTAGCAGGACCACTTTGGTGTAAGTCCTAGTTCAAATTTTATATTGCGTAAAAGACTTTGTGTTGTGACGACTTATACAATATGTTAGGCTATGCTTTTAGTTATTTTCTTTGCAATTGAAGACAAATAAGAGGTCCTTTAGAGGAGTTGTCAATGGTTTGAGGAGCCTTTTATATTGTTTTCACTCGAGTCGTTGTAATTCAGATTTATCTGAAATCGTGCAAATCTATATGAGTTTTGAGTCTTTTAAGTAAGAAATCATGTAAATTGCAAAATAAGACATCACGTGGAAGATTAGGGATATTGAAGATTGAATATCAATGGTTCTTAGAAATTTTTAAAGTCAATACAAGTTAGTAAAAACTCATCTCAAGTTTCAAGGCATTTCAAGACAAAAGTACGCTCGAAAAGGGGATAAAACTGCAGAATTCGCACCAAAGGCTACTACCTAATGCGCCCCTTGATGACAGGTCATCTTACGTTATTCTTAGCATGTTCTTCAGTTATTTTCAGTAGGGTTTAGCAGCAAAAAGGAGGAGTATTGGAGCAATTGCCTATGATTTTGGGGCTTCTGTAATGTTTTCTATATTTGAGTCTGTAGTTATAGTTTTCCCGAAACATAGCAATTTTAGAGGTTTTTTGAAGTAATTCACGAAGAAATCATCCAAATCGGCAAATCAAGAACATCTGAAGAATTGTGATCCGAGGCAAGTTATTTGAAGACGAAGACTTAAAACGATGGAAAATCGGAGAATTGGACCCAGAAAACAGATACCATGCACCTAGGGCGTGGATTTAACAACCCATGCGCCTAGTGCATCCACCATGCGCCTAGGGCATGCATTGGGGGTGCACTAACACAGCGACGAATACAGAAAATTCAATAAGCGGGGTCAATACTTTTTATCATGAATATTTATACAAAAATATATATATTATCAAAGAAACTTTGATTACGCATTCGATTTTTTTCACAAAATTCGTGGAAAAGAAACTTATTTCAACAATTGTAGTCACCACATATAATAGTAATGTATTAGTACTTTTTGTGCCCGGTTTTAGTAATGCTAACTTCAAAAATAAATATAATGTCCTTAAAAAACAGTAAATACAACGTTTGATAAAAAATGTTTTATGGTTTCCAAAAACTTTCTAGAGAGATTAGTCCTTTCATCTAAATTAGAAAACTGTTCAAAAGAACGAATTTCCATTTTTTCTAGTAATTTCTATTATACTTCATCATAAGCAATTTAAAACTAAATTCAATTTTAGACACGAATTTGTAAATTCAATTTAAAAATAAATCCACAGGATACCTTAATTTTCTTTTTATCCTTTTTTGGGGCATTTTCTTTTTGTTTTAATGAAAAATCAATCATTTATTAAAAGATAAAGCTTAAATGCCAACGTTTTTTCCTCGTAAATAGTGATGACACTAATCTTTTTTTTTTTTTTTTTTTATACAAATGCAGTAGAAAATATGAGAGTTATACCACACCCTCCATTTTAAAATGAGTGGTGTTTAGAAAAAAAATTGTCTTCAAATGAATGTCACTTTCAGTTTTTAATGCAAAAATAATTTTTTTTTCTTTTCAACTGTACCCTTCAATTAATCTATATACACTACTTCTGAAGTATTATTTTTTCTTTAATGAAAAGTAAACCAATAGTTGATTAAGATAATTTGGTAAAATAATATATCTTTCATTTAATTAATACATTTCTTAATGTGTGTAAAAACCTTAAATGACATTCATTTTGAAACGGATGGAGTACAATTTTAACAAATATAATTTAAAACTAATTTACCTTTTTTTTTACAGAAAAAATTAATTTACTAATATGACATTGTTTTACCTCTAATTTATTAGATTGGTTATGTGGGGTCAACATATAATTTAAAGTGGGGTCAAAATGTAAAATCATATTATAATTGGTTAAAAAGAAATCAAAAAGTGGGGTCATCAAGTGACCCCAATAGGCTACACGTGAATATGTGCCTACACTCAGATGCGCCCCGTGCATGAAAAAATGTGGGGCGCAACTGTCTTTTCCTGGTTTCGTGTTGGATAAAGCCCGCACTTTTTAACCCAAATCTAGGTAGAAACTTTCACTATAAATACCAGCCTTCCTCATTCAAAAATTCTCGTACTGAGCTGTGAAAGTTCAAAAGGAAGGCTACTTTGGAGTTTCAGGAGAGTTTCTATCTTCTCCATGATTTTCTAGGGTATGTTTTTATCTTTAGTAATTTGTTTTTAGTTACCATGTGTAACTAAATCTTTTTAGGTTAGAGTTCTAAGATGAACCTTTGTTTATTTTTGTTGGATATTTATTTAATTTAATGTCGTTTATTTTTTTGTTCGCTGTTAAGTTTTATTAGGAAATTCCTTAGTTTATTTTTGTGATAGGTGCAACCCTATATTAGGTACTTAGGTTGTGACAGGGTCAAATATTGCTATCACTAATTGGATGCTTATATCTTGATATTTATATCCTTTTACTAATAACTATCTGTCTAGGAAGTAAGCGATTGTTAACTAGCGAAAGATACCGAAAGAGAATTAACCCTAGTAGTAAGTATTGAGGAGGTGACATTACTAAAAGTGAGTAGCAACCCTGCTGAACCTAGGATGTAACTGGTTGGTAATTAGGGAAACAAGTGTTTAGCTAAAGGAAATAAGATGTAACCTAATAGAACCATTCTCTTGAAACCCTTAGTAAGGTAGAAGTAGATTTGGTCTTCCCGTTTGTAGAACTACTAAGAGCGTAGAGAGGGTGTGCTATGAGTATCCTAAGATTCATAGATGGACATACCTAAGGGAACATTGGCCTTCATTGCCTTGGGAAACATTGGAAAGCCAATTTAAGTTTATGTTTCAATTACCTTTGAATTAGCAAGACCCCACACGTAAGGATCATCGTGCGATCAGTAGGTGTAGTTAGCCATCGAAAGGATATACCAATTAGGTTAGTAACGTCCCAACGACCTCATCACTTGTATAGGGGGTCCTAACCGCTAATTAGGTCAGACATCAAGAGACAACACCGACATCCCAACTAGGTTGGCACCCTGGGAAGCCTCCGTCCTATGCCTGCCAAACTCTAAATTCAATAAAAAAAAAAAAAAAAAGGAAAAGTATGTACAGAGAAAGAGGGGGGACTAGGCCAAAACCCTCAAAAAAGAAAAAAAACAGAACAAAAGAAATAAAAGACAAAGGAAATCTATAATTGGGTAGACCAATTCTGTCTTGATAGAAATCCATATGCAACTCAGCTGGAAGCGTGTCTAACCAAATAGAACCTTGGATCTCATGATCCATATTCGCCAATTTTTCCGCACAGCTGTTACCTTCACGAAAAATATGAGAAGAAATAACCTGAACACTTAGTCCTCGAGCGTTATGCCATCTATTCCGAAGTAACCACAGAACTAAGGAAGAGTTCGAACAGATCATCAAAGCACTAGATAAATCGCTCTCCAACCAAAGGTTCCTCCACCCATTATATGCCGCATGTTCTATAACAAGAATAAAAGCAAGAGTTTCCGCGTGAAAAACCGAGGCAATACCAATGTTACAAGAGAAGGCATCGAGGTATGTGTCTAAGGAGTCCCTAGAATGGTATATACATAGTTGAAGCCACTTGTAATGTTTCATTATGTTGCGGAAAATGACTTCAAGGGAAAATTGATTTTTTTCATACCAACTTTTCTTTGATAACACTTCTTAACAATATAAATAGGGGGTCCTAACCGTTACTTATTTTTCTGCAACCAAAATAGGTAAACTTGCTCTGTTGCAAACGGATAAAAATTGCAACCTTTCTAACCCATTTATCTTTTATATTTTCAACTTACAAAAATAAGTAACGCGAGTTGTTTGGAAGAAACGAAAAATTCTTGTGGATACATTACTCTACTTATCACTTTATTACTTGGTAAACGATTTGGTACACTTTCCATATCTGACCATCACCCCTGGGCATGGCCCATACGCATGATGCATCCCTAAATGTTGTCCCATTCACCACTACAAATCATCTTATGTGCCCCTACGCACGAGTGCGGGAAAATTGTTTTTTTGCTTGTTTTCTAAACTCGGTCAGTGGAAAAAGCACAGTTCTCATACCTTAAACCCTAAGGAATGATGCACTATAAATATAGACTCTTGCACACACTTTTATTCATTCAAAAAGCTAACGATACAAGGAAAGGGTTAAGAATTAAATCTTCAAAGCATATTATTTTCCTCCTCCTCTTGTTCTATTTAGGGTATATTTTTCTATTGTTTTATAATGATGTCTTTATGGTTAAGAATCGGAACTACACCTCTTTAATTAAGGTTCCAAGATGAACCTCTTCTTATTGTGGTAATATGGATTATTTTAAAATCCAGAAAATATTATCTATATACACTTTCTATAACATAGGGGCTAGAGAGGTATAGGATAAAAATCACGTCGAATGCACGTTATCGTGTTACTAACTCTCTGAAAAACCAAATGACATATAGGAATATGAAAAACAATTTAAAAGGTTATGCATAAAACATTAATAAACAAACATTATAATATATATCTTATCAAAATCTAACATGAATATAATAATTATTATTTCAATTCAAATATTTTAAGCAATTTTTTTCAAATTGTCCGTGGGGATATTTAGATTATCACTTGATCAGTCGTTTTATAAATGAGTGTTTTCAAGCGTCTGACAATTGGTGTGTATTTTTATCACTCCAAAAGGTTTTTATAAATAAATGCCACTTGCCTATCTTTTTTAGGTTGAGTATATAAACGGCAAATTATTTTTAAATAAAAAATAGGTTTTAATAATTTAGACATTTATTACCAATCAAGGAAACATATACACTTTTTTTCTACATTCACCTTATATATACATTTTTTTAAATCAAAATTAGAAGTTTTATTTTATCAATGTGATACATTGACATTCCAAAATATTCAACAAAAAAGTTGTTTATTCTATGTTATTATCAACAACAAAAAAAATTATCCTACAATATGTTAAACTTGTGCATAAACATATTAGTGTGCATTATTCAAATAAAATAACCTTACCATGGTTCAAACAAGAAAACTTTTCCTTTATTACCATGAAAGGTTCAAAAATTAATACATAGTTATTTAAAATAGAATGAATTCTTATGATTACCAAGTGTTTTTTTTTTACCTCCTAACTAAGTATGCTAAAGGGACAAACACAACATACTTATATAGTTAAGAGATGTTTAATAATGACTATGCTTTTTTTAAATAATGGCTATACTTTATAAAAGGGTTTTTACAACTTCATACATGCTAAATACTATCTAATTATTTTTAGGAGAGCTTGAACTCAATACACTATAAATAGATTGAGTCGCATTCTAGTTTTTACATGCAAAAAGAAAAAGGAAACATGACTAAAATTCTCAAGTGTGTTTATGCTATTATACTTTTTCTTCCCTTATTTGTTGTTGCAATGGAAGTTGGCCGTCGTGGTGAGTAATTTTTAAACCTTTTCAATTTTTTATCCTTCTTTACTTTGTAATTCATACACAATCTTATGACATGTTTTTTCATTATAGCAAATGTCGAGTGTGAAACTGATAAAGACTGTCAAGAACATTGGTCCGAGTTTTTTATTATTCAATGCATTGACAACATATGTGTACCTTCTGAAAGGCCTCTTTGATTCCATGAGGTTCAGATTCAAGAGAGTACAAAAATCATTACAAAGATGAATGGGTTATTGTGTTAGCAAAATAAATGTGCAATATATATGATAGAATATTGCATGAGTTGTCATTTAGTTATTGTGCTAGCACCTAATAAATTGATATGTGTAGCATCTCAATTTAAGTTTTAAGAATTCAAAACATTTTCATCTCAAATGGAATTTTACTTTAAGATTTTAACATAAAACTTTAAATAAATGACTTTCAATAGCTTTCATTACAAGAAACATTTATAAAATATTTATAAATACATAAATGACACTCGTTTTGAAATATAAGAGATGAATAGACACTAAACTAGACTCGGATTGTGATCCAGCCTCTGATGATACTTTGAAATGACTTACACTTGAAAAAATAGAAAACAACGTGAGGTGAACATAATAAGAAAATTAATTATCAGTTAAAAGACATTAATTTTTTTCCTTACAATAAATATTATTGTTCAACACTTACTCTTATACTTATAACTTATAAATAATATAAGTAACCTTCTAGGTTATCGAACGTGGGAAGACCTCGAAAACCTAAACTAACAGACTTGTGAACATAAATGGTCATTACATTAGAACGATCACTAACATGTCAGATATCTATAATAAATCATTTGGTAAGGTGGAGATAAATTAACTCTGATAGGCGGTGCCCCGTTTATCCCTTCTTACAAGTTTCGTCGTAGACGGTGAATCCACCTAACTAGGGTGAATTCCATAATTCCCACTTAGATACCTCATATAATTTAGATATATAATATACATTATGTATAATAACGTTCATACTCAAAGTATGTCTTAGAACTTCAAAGTCAATCTATACCATTTCTCATTTCAACTTCTTATACACTTAATTCAATAGCCTCATACTAAACATAAGCATCTACCTTATATCAGCATATTTTCATTTACTCATAATTAGTGTATGGGCTTAGGTTTAAGCTTTCATATATTATCATCATAACATAATACTATAACAGTAAATCCTTCAAACAACTTATGTGCATACAATGTTACACAAACAGTCCCAGAAATCATGTTTTTCAATAGTTAGACATCAAATTCGACAATTCAATTAAAATATGAAACGATGTCGGATTTGAGTAAATAAACACTTTTTGGAAGGCTTAGAATGTGTAGATTATAAATATATGTCTTATTTTGCAAGATGGACATCCAGTTGATTTAGTTGATTAGATTAAGACACCAAGGGACAAAATATGACAACAACTTTTTTCTCGCAATGATATTTGAACAACTATTTGGTACAACCTTTTTGACAACCTTTCTTTTCTCTCTTCTGATTGGTCAAAAACAATGGAGAGAGAAAAAGGAAGAGAGAGAGTAAGAATATAATGTGAGTATGAAAGAGAAAGTTGTCTAAAAATTGTCACAAAATGGCTGTACAAATATCATTTCTCCATTTTGTAACACAATTTCAACTACCAACCTTGAGTCAATTACCACGAAATTTGAGTGAAAAACGAAGAAAATTAACTCTAATTTAAAACAAAGTCATAATCACTTAAAACTGATGTATAGATTGAAAGTTATGAACAAAACAATAATAGGGTATCCAAATATGGGATTGCAAATTTATACCCAAAAATGACAACTTTCAACATGCAACAACATCAACTTCTTAGAACTAACATGCATGAATCATGACCTACATACATAAACTAAAATCCTCAAACTTTTATAATCAATATGTGAGGGATGAGGGAAATGGAAACCCACCTCTAATTGATGATGCTAATCTTCAAGCTTTCTATTGCTTCTAGCTTTTCTCCAATTTGTTCTCTTCCTTGAATCCCTAATTTATTCAATCTTCCTCTTGAACCCTAATTTATTTTATCTTCCTCTCTTATGCTTCTAGTGATCTAAGACTTCTCTTTTCTAGACCTCACGTTAGGAAATAGAAATGGTATGATTGTATAGGAGTGTGTTTTGCATGTAGTATTTAAAGGAAGATGAAGCTTTATTTTTCTCCCGCCTCCATTCTCACGTTCTCTTTCTCTCTATCTTGTTTTCCTCCACTTTTTTTTTTTCATTTGGCTTTAGGTGTACATAGGTTTGAGTCTAAATGACAATTTTGCCCTTTACTGTCTCATTACATACCCATCTAACTCTTTTTATGTTTTGGGTTTAAAAATGGTTTATCTTGGTTGAAATTATTAATGGTCCACTATCTATTTTCTCCTTTAATTCACATAAGTTAACTTCATCTTTGCGCTTGGGGCAATGACGCAACTAATGAGGTTCTAACCAAAGCGCGTCTATTGCTGGTTGAAAACATAAGTTAGGAATAAAATAATAAGATGAAGAATATTTAGGTATGGGGAAATAGGGGATGTTACAATATGTCAGTTACCTTTTAATTAGTTTTAATTAGCTATTACAATGACGAAGTTAGTTAATTGTATATTTGTTGTGTCGAAAACATTTTCTCATATGTGTGTATGACTCTATGGACTAAGATTATTAATAACTGAAGTCTCTAGCTATAGTTTTGATGATGTTTGGTTTTGTATCTTTGATTGTTTTAGTTTAGGTCTTGTTAGTCTAGCTTTTCATTTTGTTTAGACTATGTTAAAGTACCCTAGTGAAGCAACTTGTAACTGTTCATGTTGGTACCCTTTCATTTGTGTCTTGTATTCACATGAATCGACTCATTCCTGTCTGAATCGTCTCAAAAAAGTTTCTGACTTTGTATGAATCGATTCATGTTTGAATCGTATCATTACTTCTTGAGTCGTATCATCGAACTCTCTGACTCTCTCTGAATCGATTCAAACATCCATTTGGGCAGCTTGAATCGTTTCATATATCTCTTGACTTGCATCAATCTTCATATACTTCCCTTCCTCTAGATTTAGCCTTCCTGATGTCTGAATCGATTTAATAGGTAAATGAATCGATTCAATCTGTTGTTTTGGTGCGAAAATTATGTCTTTTCACCCTTTACTATATAAACACTTTTTCCTATCAACTTCAATTCATTGAATCATTTGCAACTATTCTCTCTAGGTCTCAAAGACTCGTTGTTCATACATTCTTCAAGATTAAACACTTTTTCTTTGAATCACTTTGTTCTTTGAGTTTATAGATTCGCTAGGGTGCTAGTAAGGATTGTAAGTTGGTTCTCTCAAGAGGATTGGTTGGGCTTAATCAAGGCTTCGAAGTGAATTGAATAATCCTATTCCACCTCCAAAGGGCTTGGGGGTCTTTCTAACCGTTCTTGAAGTCGAAGAGGGTCCGTTTACCGAACGTAGTATTGAAGACTCGAGTGAAGAGTTCGAAGGACTGCACGGGTAATTCAAGGATCCAAAGATTCAAGAAGCACCAAATTCAAGGGGTACTTGAAGTTTGGGGAAGTGTTTTTCATAGGAGTTGAAGAATTAGGGCTTTAATTTGAAGGAACTCTTGTAAACATTGTAATCAACATTTTTTACATAGTGGTTGACCTTGGTGAAGGCGTACTTCATCAAGTAGAGTAGACGTAGCCCTTAGCGAGGAAGAAAAAGGGTGAACTACTATAAACACCGGTGTTCTCTCTCTTTCCCTATCCTTTTACATTTTTTATATTGCATGTGATTAATTGAATAATTGATAGTTTAATTGCTAGTGTTGATCTAAGTTGTTTTAATTGTAAATTGACAAATTCATTGAATTGGGTTTAAACATTTCACTTAGATCAATTGATTGCAATATCAATTCAATTATTCAATTTCACTTGTATTGTGGTTTAAGTTGATAGCATAGCATATTTGTTCGTGTAGGTTTGGTTTGAAATTGTTATAAGTTTTGTATATTGTTCAAGGTTGATTAAAGTTTGATTGTTAATAAGATTTGTTTAGCGAATCTCTCAATTCTAAAGTCAAATCGTATTATTCACATATCGTCTTTTCGATTCATTGATTGTGATAAGTCGAGCGCAACTTCAATAGTCAATTTGTTAAAATTGTTTTTCACTAAATCTCCGAAAAGTTTTTCAAACGCGCTATTCACCCCCCTCCCCCCTCCCTCTAGCTTGGTAACCATTTAGCCGTATAGACAAACAATAACTATGTTATATACTAGTGGGTGTTTAATATATATTGTGATAATAGTCACTGTATGATTTAAAAGTAACATGTAGTAGTATTTGTTAAATAATCATAATCAATCTTGACTACAATATACATATCTTACCTATTAGTATTTAAATAACTTACTAAAAAAATCCTTTCGTAATTTCGAAAATTTATTAGTCTATGCGGTGATTGAATTTTTTTTGTAGAATAAGTATAAATAGCATAGTTTTGCTTGAGAAGAATAATTTTGAAATAATTACTAGTAGATGAACCTTTCTACTAACTAGTTTTATAGATATAAGTATAAACAACATAGTTTTACTTGTCCTGTATAACAACTCATGAATAGTTGTCATTAGCTAATTTTCAAACATGGCCTAAGTCATTATAACTAAGTGCATTAGCTAGTTGTCCATAGTCATCGGCAACAAGTGCATTGGTATACAAATTAGTCCCCTCCTACATTATAACTAATTGTGCTTGTTCATTCTATCAAAATTACCCTTGAATCGATTCAAACTTTCCTCTCTTTCTCTCTACAATCTATCCCGGTCCCTATATCATGAGCCTAAGAACGATTTTTCATCAAATGTTGACCCTTAACAACGACAATTATAAAACAAGTGGTCTAGTGACAATCTAAATTTCACTTTGCACATTGCCACAAAAATGATTATTTAAATATGTTTTAAGCCCCTATAAAATCATAAGCTTTTAAGTTTAGTCCTTAAAAGCATAATTATAGAAACTAAAACAAACATAAATTACAGAGACTAAAACCAAAATGGTTGGTATTTACAGGGCCTAGTTACATATTTAAGTCTATAAAATAATATTGTATCGCCTAAATATTTATGTTTTTGTAATTATCTTTTTAATTTATTGTGATTCTATGACATATACTAATATATGTTCCTTTAGTATCATGTGTCACTATGATGTTCCTTTAGTAAACGCAAACTAGTGTTTTTTCTTCTTTACAAGTTAAGAGTGGGTTTAAATAGTAAGGAGAGACTCAGATATCTCAAATTTGTTGGTATTTCCAAGAAATTCATATCCTTTGTCATCCAGTCATAATACATATTAAAAAGGGGGAAAATATGTACAAGAAGGAGGCCAAACCAAAATCCTCAAAAAGAAACCAAAAGCAAGTTAAAATAAGATAAAACAAAAAAGAAAAGTGGCCATTAAGGAAAAAGGAGTTGCTCAACCACCCTTCGGTTCCCCATTGAAACGAGTGTTGCAGGAATTAAAATTATTGAGTTGTTTATTCTGCTTCTTCGTCAAATAAGGTGTAAAAGAGTTATGTCGCACCAGTATTTTTAAGGCAATTCTATGAGTTTGATCAAAACTTGTGTGTGCGTCTGATGTTGAGTATAACATTTGAAATCCTTTATCCATTAACGTAGACGTTGAAGGTGAGAAAAACACAAGAAGGGGGGGTTGAATTGTTTTTGCTTTTTCTTCGTTTTCTTCTATTGAAGTCACTGATCAGAAGCAGGTAGAGCTCAGCTTCTGAAGTGATAATCAGAATCTAAATGCAGCGGATAAAACAGAGAGAG
>Ga0315913_1005037_pt1 | contig 16029 bp, 17 predicted proteins | sample MpolsnodulesMG_FD_207736 | JGI IMG/M metagenome (GOLD analysis project Ga0315913, IMG submission 207736) | Medicago polymorpha root nodule microbial communities from Los Angeles, California, United States - small nodules | ecosystem: Host-associated > Plants > Roots > Nodule | place: USA... | reverse complement strand
CAAACATGTTTAGTGTGTTATCTAGAGGGAGGAGGAGAGGTAGAGGTGTAGGTGGGAGGACGGCTTAGGTGAGGGAAGAGTTGAAGGAGGGGCAGTGAGGTTGGTGCGGTAGGGGAGAGGGTGGTTTTGATGAAGATTGTATCTTGGAATGTTCGGGGGCTAGGTGGGTTTGAAAAAAGAAGAGAGGTGAGGAAGTTAGTGGGAGAAAAAAAGTCGTCTATTTTATGTATCTAGGAAACTAAGCTTGCCAAGGTTGATGATTTTATTTGTTCTACGCTATGGGGGAGTCCCTCATATGGCTTTTTCTTTCAGATTGTCGGTTGGAGCATCTGGTGGTTTACTCACTTTGTGGGACAGAGAGGAGGTTGACATCGCTTTTTCCTTTTCTTTTAATCATGTGTTGGCGGTGGGTGGTCGGTTTTTGCATTCTAATGAGGAATTTGTGTTGTTTAATGTGTACGCTTTGTGTGATGTGGGGAGCCAAAGTGTTTTGTGGGAGAATTTATCTGCCAGATTGGTGGCTTATGTTGGTCACCTTGTTTGTGTCTGCGGTGATTTTAATGTTGTTCGGGGGTGGAGGAAAGGCGGAGTGTCGGTGTTTTGCATAGAGCATCTGATGTTCCTTCTTTCAACAAATTTATCGATGTAAATGATTTAGTCGACCTTCCTCTAATTGGTCGTCATTTTACCTGGTATCGCGGTGACGGTCATTCCATGAGTCGCATCGATCGCTTCCTTTTATCTGAAAGTTGGTGTTTAAGATGGCCTAATTGTCTTTAGTCAGCTCAGTTACGTGGCTTATCCGATCATTGTACTATAATTCTTTCTGTTGATGAGCAAAATTGGGGTCCCCGACCCTTCCGTATGTTGAAGTGTTGGGCTGATGTTCCTGGTTATACGAGTTTTGTTAGCTCTAAATGGCGGTGGAAGGATGGGGTGGTTATATTATGAAGGAAAAGTTTAAATTAATCAATGTGGCTCTAAAGGAATGGCATTCAACACATACTACTAATATTCCAGGAAAAATATCTCAAGTGAAGGATCGCATTTCGATGTTGGATGAAAAAGGGGAGGTCTCGGTTCTTGGGGAAGATGAAGTGGAGGAGTTACACGGCCTTACCACCGAATTACACTCTTTATATCGTATTGATTCCAGTATTAGTTGGCAACAGTCGCGACTGAATTGGTTACACGAAGGGGATGCTAATTCAAAATATTTCCACGATACTATGTCTTGTCGGCGGCGGACCAATATTATTTCTTCTATTGAGGTAGGTGGTGTTCTGGTGGAAGGTGTCAATAATGTTAGGTCGGCGGTGTTTACACACTTTTCGAATCACTTTAAGGCTCCAGTAGTGGTGCGCCCTCGAGCCACTGACTTGAATTTTCGAACGTTATCTATTAGAGAAGGGGCAGCTATAACAAAGCCTCTCAGCATGGAGGAACTTAAGAATGCGGTGTGGGACTGTGATAGTTACAAATGTCCCAGGGCGGATGGTGTGAATTTTGGTTTTATCAAGGAGTTCTGGTTAGACATGAAGGAAGACCTTATGTATTTTGTGACTGATTTTCATCGGAATGGCAAGCTTTTGAAAGGTATTAACAACACGTTTATTACCCTCATTCCTAAAAAAGATTCACCTCAGAGTGTGAATGATTTTCGCCCCATTTCTTTGGTGGGTAGCTTGTATAAGGTGTTGGCTAAGCTTTTGGCTAATTGGTTGAGGTCTGTTATTGGTAGTGTAATTTCGGATACCCAATCTACTTTTATTAAAGGAAGACACATTCTTGATGGTATTCTGGTTGCAACTGAGGTGGTAGATGAAGCAAAAAATGTAACATGGATTTATTGTTGTTTAAGGTTGATTTTGAGAAGGTATATGATTCAGTGGATTGGAAATATTTGGAAGATGTAATGGAGAAAATGGCTTTTCCGACTCTTTGGAGGAAATGGATGAGGGAGTGTACCACTACGGCTTCAGCCTCAGTGTTAGTTAATGGGAGTCCCACGAATGAATTTCCCTTGGCTAGAGGCCTTTGGCAGGGGGATCCACTTTCACCCTTCTTGTTTTTGTTGGCGGCAGAGGGATTCCATGTTATGATGGAGTCTTCAATCTCTAATAATTTGTTCACAGGTTACAAAGCTGGTAAGGAAAGGGTCCTTTCCATTTCTCATCTCCAATTTGCTGATGATACTCTCATTTTGGGGGAAAAAAAGTTGGGCCAATGTTAGGGCAATGCGTGTCGTTCTTCATCTCTTCGCTGCAATGTCCGGTTTTAAAGTAAACTTCCATAAAAGTGAGCTTGTTGGTGTTAATGTTTCTCAGTCCTGGTTACTTGAAGCTGCGGTAGTTCTAAATTGTAAAGTTGGTTGTTTACCTGTTTTGTATTTGGGTCTCCCAGTGGGGGGGGGATTGTCGTCGGTTGAATTTTTGGGACCCTGTGGTTAACCGTATCAAGTCTCGCCTGTCCGGGTGGAAAAGTAGACATCTTTTTTTTGGTGGACACCTTGTTCTCCTTAAGTTTGTCCTGACTTCGCTTTCTGTCTATGCTATTTCCTTCTTCAAAGCTCCCTCAGGTATCATCGCCTCTATTGAATCTCTTTTAATTCGTTTTTTTTTTTTGGGTGGGTGTGAGGATAATAGGAAAATTGCCTGGATTGACTGGGGGTCCATTTGTGTGGATAAGGAGGTTGGTGGTTTGGGGGTAAGGAGAATTAGAGAGTTCAATTTAGCGTTGTTAGGAAAATGGTTGTTTGCTGAAGGATACGGAAGGTTTATGGTATAGACTTTTGGCCGCGAGATACGGCCTTGTTGGTGGGCGCTTGGATGTTGGTGGCCGGGATAGGTCAGTTTGGTGGAGGACGGTAGTTGGCATTCGTGATGGAGATGGTTTGGTGTCGGGTAGTTGGTTTCCTAATAACTTAATTCTCTTTTTTGGCTGGATAGGTGGGTTGGTGAGGTATCTTTGAGCGTTCGATTTCACCGTTTGTTTGAGTTATCAGAAAATAAAATGACGACTGTAGCTCAAATGTTTGCTTGGGGGTGGTATGAGGGAGGGGACGCTTGGAGGTGGCGTAGGAGACTCTGGGCTTGGGAGGAGGTGTTAGTAGAGGAGTGTAGGAATATTCTGTCTAATGTTGTGTTACAGGTTGATATTGCGGATTCTTGGAGATGGTTTCCTGATCCAGCTACATTGTGGATCATTTTCACCAATTTGGTTCTGTTGCTGGCTTTGGTAAATCTCGTACTTCTTTTATGCATTTGATTTGGTTTGCTTGCTCTTGGGCAATTTGGAAGGAAAGGAATGACATGTTATTTTGCAATAAGGAAAATCCAGCGATGAAGCTTTTGGAAAATGTTAAACTTCTTTCTTTCTGGTGGTTTAAAGCTCATGCTGTATCTTTTCATTATAGCTTTTATATGTGGTGCCAAAACCCATTCTCTTGTGCGGGAATTGGCTAATTTGTTTTCGCTTATTTTTTCTGAATACTTGGTGTAATCTTCGGATGTCTTTAATGGTACATCTTGTGCCTTGAAGATAGTCCGATTTTAGTTCTAATATATCATTTTATTTCTTAAAAAAAAAATATGTGCAGGATATATGTTAACATTTTTCAATGTCTATTAATATTGTAGCTTCTATAATAAAAAGTAAAATTTGTACCAAAAAAAGGAAAGTAAAATATAATCACACTAATATAAATTATAATATATTTTTTAGAGCTTATGAAAAAGAGTTAAAAACAATTTACTTAAGTGTTCATAAGTTATTTTCACATGTTTTCAAAAATGGTTTCAAACAATCTTATGTGGTTAGATAAATTTAAATAATCAATTTATAAGGAGTATAACTGATTCAAGACCTTGAAGTACGTGGTTATGAAATTCGACCTCGTGGTTATGAAAAAATATCATTCAAAAATATAATATTCCCTCTATCTCACAATTGATGTCATATTTGAGTTTTTTATGGTTATTACGGAAATAATTAATAATATTAATTTTAATGGTAAAATATGTAATCTTCATTAAACATTTTTATTAATTATAGTTAGTGAAATAATTATAGATAATTAAAATGTAATAAATAAGTGTATGTTAGTTGAAAAAATTAATAAATATTACATTGATATTGTAAAAGGGAAAAATACTTTGAGACAAAAAAAAATTAAGAAAGATGACGCATATTGTAAGACCGAGAGAGTATCATGCTACTAGGTATTCTCGGTACACTCTTAAGGTAAGTTTTTACGAAAATTTACATATCCAAAATATTTAAAATTAAAATGTTTGATTTTCTTTTAAGAATATTTTCTTAATTTAAAAGGTTTAGAGAGTGCTCCATAACACTACTCACTAACGAGATCTTTTCTTTAAATATTTAAAAAAAAAATACGATCGAGAAAAACAAACACTACCCGTGCCTGAAGTATACAGGTGTATGTTCCTCAACGACTCTCCGTGTATAAGAGGAACCTAGAAACATGGACCGTGAGAAATGATATTATAGACTATAGTATAAATCCACATTATTACATCGTTTTATATTCTTGTCTTGGCTATAGTTTTTGGAAATTGATATACCAAAACCATAAGATTTTTCCCATCACTCTCGTGAAGGCTCTGGCTCACAAGCCAATAAAATCACCTAGTAGTACAACATTCAACTCACTCTTAGATCACATTTCACACTCAAATTCTCACCCTTCAGTTACCATTTCCAATAATCTAAATCTCACTCTGATCAAGTTAGCACATTTTTTTATAACATATGTACTAGTATTAGTATAAGTAATTTATACTCTAATGTGCTCAGCTTAAATTTATTGTAGTTTCATTAATAAATTATTTTCTTCAGCTTTCTTGGTGTTGCTTTACATATTCCTACTTCATTCTGAGGTTACTCAAAGTAAGATTTTCTTTCAATTCATTACTTCATTAATATTATATTTTAGTATCACTATGAATTTCTGTTACAACCGTTTTTTTACTGGTGTATCATATTTTTATTTTTATGTAATGTATACTTCACTTTGTTTGCTTACAGTTTGAACATCAAAGTAGAATTCTTTGAGTTTGGCTCTTTACAAGGACTTGAATTTGAGGCATTTCTCTTAGCACTGAAATCATCACAATGATGTCTACTTGTGTGAACTTTAAGGCCAATAACCATATAGCAAATTTGAGGAAAGACAGTATTTTTCATCAAGATGATGGCTTTCTTGGTCAGAGAATCAAAGGAGGTGTGAATTACAGTCCCTGGATTCTTAATCAGTTGGGAATAAGTTTGAGAACCAAAGAGAGGGTTAAGAAGGCCAAACCTGGGGTTGTTTCTGCTGTTCTTACATCAAATGATGCCACTGAGACCAAGGTAAGCTGAATCATGTCTAGGGGTCCGTCATGGTTTTGAATTACGATCATAGGTGTCATTACACTGAACTTTTGTATTGTGGAAAAGTCTTGGAAAGAGCAGTCAAAATTGCAGTTGTGATTCTGATGGGGAGACCTCAAAATCCTTTATATTGCGGCCACAATTTTGGTTGTGGCCCACAATTTAAAATCTTGGGATCCATTTTCTACCATTGTTTATTGCCGTTGTAGTTACACTGCGATCATCCGTACTATAGAAAAATGCAGACAACTATAGATAACTGCTGTCGCGGTGTAGCCGCAGAGGCTTCAAAATCTTTTATATTGCGACTGCAATTGCTGTTGCAGCAATTTAAAAAACTATTTTAACCCTTATGGTGTTGATCAACATGACCCGAAGATTAATATTATGTAGCTAAATTTCTTACGTTATTATTTTTTAAATGATTCTTCTGTTCTTATTGTGGGTGTCAACTTCAGACCTTTCAGGTTCCATCGTTTATCAGAAGAAAAGCTGACCCAAAAAATGTTGCTTCCATTGTATTGGGAGGAGGTCCTGGTGTTCACCTTTTTCCTCTTACCAAAAGAGCTGCTACACCTGCTGTGAGTAAATCATTGTCTCTGTTGACTAAACAAGCATCAATTTTGGAGCTGTTTCGTTATGTAATGATATTGTTTACATTTTTCAGGTACCTGTCGGTGGGTGCTATAGGCTTATAGACATTCCAATGAGCAACTGTATCAACAGTGGCATAAACAAAATATTTGTACTGACACAGTTTAATTCTGCGTCTTTAAACCGTCACATTGCTCGCACCTATTTTGGAAATGGCATCAACTTTGGAGATGGATATGTGGAGGTATGCATCAAATCTAGTTGTTGCGTCAAAACTCGAGATATTCGCTTCACATAAAATGACAATGTATGCGTCAAAAGAATAACATGATAATATATTTTACTATAGTGCAAGTTTGATGTAATATTCAACTTATTGTTAAAGCTGCTTTATATCACTTCTAGTCAGACCAATGTTTTGAAACGAAATGAATAATGTCATGATAGAGGAAATATCAACTCTAATATTTCTACCATGAAATCGAACACACAATAGGTTTTGGCGGCTACTCAAACGCCAGGAGAAGCTGGGAAAAATTGGTTTCAAGGAACAGCAGATGCTGTGAGGCAATTTACATGGGTATTTGAGGATGCCAAAAACACTAACATTGAGAATGTAATAATCTTGGCTGGTGATCATCTATACAGAATGGACTACATGGACCTTGTGCAGGTATTCAATGATTTGTTTTATATTTGATTATTTTTTTGTTCTCCATTTCATTTTCAGTGTTTTCTGATTATCTTGTATCATATAAACAGAGTCATATTGATAGAAATGCAGATATTACAGTATCATGTGCTGCTGTTGGTGACAGGTATTTTATGTTCAGTCACCTTTTAAATTTTTCCTTTTTTATATATATGTTTTTTTGTTTGATCAAAATACATAACTTCAAATTCAGTTTCATCTTAGTTTCATTTCCATTGCCTGTTTTTCAGTCGTGCATCGGATTACGGATTAGTCAAGGTAGATAGCAGAGGTCGCATCATCCAATTTACGGAAAAACCTAAGGCAGATGATCTTAAATCAATGGTAAGTCCTATACATTTATGAAAGTTCAAATAAAATAGTTCAGTCTCTTCCCTCTTGGGAACATGTTCACGTAGGAGTAGCAAAATACATTGTTTTGGTCACGTAATGAAGATAACTAACACTTCTGCTTTTCTTTTAACAAAATGTATTTAAAAGGGTAACGGCGTAAACGTCTTAACAAAATACATTGTTAATAACTCAAAGGACCGCATAATGTATTTTTCCTAATTTGATCATAATATATTTATCTTTTCTGGCCTCTATAGTCATGTGTTTCTGATGCTTCTCTGCAGCAAGCAAATACCTCTCTTTTTGGATTGTCAAACCAAGATGCATTAAGGTCACCATATATTGCATCTATGGGAGTTTATGTATTCAAGACTGATGTTTTACTCAAGCTTCTAAAATGGAGGTATCCCACATCCAACGACTTTGGATCTGAAATCATTCCTGCATCTGTTAAGGAATGCAATGTCCAAGTAAGAGAAATTACACTATCTCCTTTAAAGTGTTTTCATAATTACTCCTTTGTGGAGGTAACACTACAATTTGAATGTTTGTTTTGCCTTTTTTTTTCAGGCATTTTTTTTCGGAGACTATTGGGAAGACATTGGAACAATAGAATCATTTTACGACGCTAACATGGCTCTTACTGAAGAGGTAGGTTCAAGAATCAAGATATTGACTAATTACAAATTTCTGATTTTAATTCTCTTCCTATCATAAAACTAACATTATTTGTTATATACTCTTGCAGAGTCCAATGTTCAAATTTTATGATCCTAAGACACCTATTTTCACATCTCCAGGATTCTTACCACCAACAAAGATTGATAAATGCAGGGTATAACTATGATCATCTATCTTCAAAAGTTTTATTTAAATTACCTCTTCGTTTTCATTAGATGTCTTGCTTACCATGTCTGAGTTGCTCTTTTGTAGACTGTGGATGCAATAATCTCACATGGTTGTTTCCTGAGAGAATGTAGTGTACAACACTCCATTGTGGGTGAACGTTCACGTTTGGATTACGGTGTTGAGCTCAAGGTAAACTACCATAATTTCTTGGCCGAGAACGCTATAGAACAAAGGTTTTAAACTGCGGTAGCATCGCAATTATTGACACTGTGGAGAATCGAGATCTATTGCAGCTAATGCGGACTCAATAGCAGTGATCGCTGAGACATCAAAAACCTTGACGTCACAGCTCAAATTGCATTTGCTGAATTTTTTTTATAAAAACCTAAGGCTTGGCTAGAACACTATATGAAATATAATATTCCTAACATTTAAAACAAACTTTTACAGGACACTGTAATGATGGGAGCAGATTATTACCAAACCGAATCCGAAATTGCTTCTGAGCTGGCAGAGGGAAAGGTTCCTATTGGGATTGGAAGTAACAGCAAAATCAGGTAATCTTGCTGCAGAATATTGAATATTCTCTCTGTCATGATCATGACAAAGAATTAGCATACCATAACCTGTAGAATATTGAACATTCATTTGATGTTTGTTACTTGTTGTCTTTGTTGAAGGAAATGTATAATTGACAAGAATGCCAGGATTGGGAAAGATGTCATCATCATGAACAAAGATGTGAGCATGGCTCCCCCTTAACCTTATATTTCTTTTACATTTGAGTCCATTTTGTTGGTGGTTTTCTAGCGTAAGATCATCATGAATGAAGCATCAAACATAAGTATCATCTATCTTATATATTACCATTCAAATGCTTTGTTTGTAGGGTGTTCAAGAAGCAGATAGACCAGAAGATGGATTTTACATCCGATCAGGAATCACAATTGTAATGGAGAAAGCGACAATAGAGGACGGCACTGTCATATAAGTGGCTAGCATGGTTTGCTTCTTAAGCATTCCAAAGATTACTTTGAGAACAGAAGGCTAGCAGTTGCAATACCATGTACAATAGAGAAACCAAACCCCCTTTTTGTTTATATATATATGTGTGTGTGTTTGTGTGTACGCGCGCAGAGTAGAAGGGTCCCTCCCACTACATGTAAAAATAGAACGAATAAATAAAGCGTTAATGTAAAATCAAGATGCACATAAATAAAATGATTGAAGGCTGTTTGTGAACTACCAAGTTGTTTTCGGTGCTTTTGGAGTATTTTGCAATTGGTTTAAGCTATTTTGTTTATGCCTATTTAACCTATATTGATACTTCTGAAGCTTAAGATCTAATGAGTAAGCCATATCATATCATATAAAATAGAAAATAAAGCATAAATTTAGATGCTACCTAATAAACTACGAAACGAGTTTTTGGCATACAAATAAAATATAATGTAACTTGAAAAAAAGTCCATTAATTAGCTAAATTTTATTAATACCAGTAGAGACAAACCAGAAAATTCAATGAAATCATATTAACCAAATTATGGAGAAGAGTTAGATTACCTCCAGTTAACTGATTTGAAGAGCAGATTTTAGTAAGAGTATGCATTGGAGATGGTCTATGATACTTCTTTAGGAAACAAACTACAGACCATGTTTTTAAGATCTTAGTGTGGTTTTATAAGGAGAAATGATATTTGTACAACCATTTTGTGACAATTTTTAGACAATGTTCTTTCTCATACTCACATGACATTCTTATTTTCTCTCTTCCTTTTTCTCTCTCCATTGTTTTTAGCCAATAAGAAGAGAGAAAAGCAAGGTTGTCACCAAAGTTGTCATCAATTGGATGTACAAATATCACTACTCTTTTATAAGTAGACTCATAATCTTTTTTAGTCTAATGAGTTCTTTCAATATTCACCACAAAAACTAAACTCATTAATAATAAGTAGCTAATATAATTGTACAACAGTCCATAATAACTATTTTTTTCTCCACAAAAATGGTTTGGTTTTGGTACAAACACTTATATATAACTTTTGGCTGTGACTATGTATCTGTTACATTCACTGTGTTTCGAATTCAAAACGAGCAACAAATCGTTGGTGTTGGCACTGTGGGACTGAGAAATGGAGAAAAAGGATAATATAAGTGGATCGATCACAAAAACGAGTAGTTTTAATTAAAAATCATATTTAACCAAATCAATTTTATACAAACAAATCAACTTGTTTATAACTAGGACACATTCGGTGACACTTTTTTACACACAACATTTTGCTGCACCACTATATTGTAGGTGAGCATCCAAGTCCTAATAAATATAGAAAGTGCTTTGACCTTGAAAGTTGCTGAACTGCATATGCTATTGTTCATGATAGAAAAATCCACCTCAAAAGGATCATAACTTTACATGAAACTCCTATCAAACCTTACAATTAACTCTGTTAATATATGCTTAGCTTGGCAATACGACTCGAACAGCACCATAATAGGTTCAATGATTCCATCCCTCTTCAGAAATTTTCTTCCATCTAGGATTAAGACAATTTATTTCATAAGTATATATACATGCTATATGCAAAAAAAGCGGGCGAGTTCACATACATAATATCTTTATTTAAATGCTGCTCTACTCATTTGGTTTTGATCAATCCAAATTTGAGGAGATAAAGTGGTGAGCAAGCTAAGCAACGAATTCAAGGGTGTGGGATATGGCCCAGGCAGTACTCAATTCACCAAGTAACTTCCCATACAAAGTATGCAGCCATATAGATTCCTCACAAATTAATCCCATGAATCCCCACCATAAACTTCATATCACCAATGGCCAAAAACTTCAAAGTCTCTTCGTATTCCAAACCATCACAGGACCCTTTTTCGTAAGCTCAGATGGATTCAAACAATTCATTGCCTTTCCCATCAGGGCCATGGCAGCAATGCTTGGAAACTGCTTGTTTTTAAACTGTTCTTTCACACTGTTCGAAGACTTTGGTTCATGATTCTCCGCTGATTCATGCATCTTTTTGGGACATGCAGCCCGATTATGACTCCATCTCTGAATCCAAGGATGTGAAAGTGTAATATCTACAGTTTCCTTCGCTTCAGTAAAAGAGGACTCGTCGTTTGATAATACTTTTGGGGGTGGATCTGGAACAGTTATTCCTTCAGCATGATATACTGTTTCGGCTTCCATACTGGATTTGCTCTCTTTCATAATTTTGCTGAAAATATTTGTTGATTTTACCTGTGAAGGTTCTCCAATATTTTCACTCTTGGTACCATGGCCAGAGTCCAACGTGCATAACTTGAGTCGTTTAACCCATCTGCTACTTGGATCTGATCCCAAAGAGCTACTGCCAGATTTTGACCTTGCATGTCCGTTTGCGTGAGAAAAAAGTTGTTCAACGTCAAGGCTATGAGTTCTTGATGTACTAGTCTCCCTGTCAACCATGGGACTTGCCAGAGTGAGAAGCTCATGAGGCCTTTTATTTATATCTGGTAGTGTTGTATTCACTGACTTCTCCAGGTTTTTTCCTCTAGCTGAAATTGTTGCACCTTGAGTTGAGAACGAGTTTTGACTATCCTTGGAGCACTGCAAAATTTAAATTGTGATCATCCATGCATGTTTACCGCTCAAAGTTTAGAATAGTATTGGATTTAATATGGGGTGATATATAAAGTGTCGATGAGTTGTCAAATTAAAGTACTAATTGTGTCTGTGTGTGTGTGCGACAACGAAAGAGTTGGTATCAGGAAACGGTTTCATTAAAATTAGCTACAATCTGTAGTGTCATACAACACTCATCATAATTAACAAGAATGTACAAGTTAATGAAATTCTTACTTTTCCCAAAAACCAGATTATGATATATAAAGTGTCGAGAACCAGATAATAATGAAAATCATATGAATGCTTAAGCAATGGTGAGGGTGGAAAATTAAATGCATGGTATCAACAAGACCAAACATGAGCAAAATTACCTTATTAGATAGCAATGGAACTTCACCAGCAACAGGCAGGAAGGAGCATCATCAGTTCCAAAAAACAAAATTAACATCATCAAACTTGCAGACCATGTCATTTTCCAAACAATAAAACTACGATTAAACTTAACTGAAATTATGGAATATATTAAACATTATGCAAGTATTAATCAAACTAAGTATATCTAAAAAGTTTCTATAATGCAGAGCTTTAAGGATATCATTATATGGTATGTCCTTTCACTGTGTGCATATATACCTGCAAGATTATTCTCATGTAAAGTATCAATGTCCATAGTGTCGGGTTCAGGAGATGACTCATCCGCGGGGCTTGTCGGACATTTCAAATCGTGGATATTTGTGTTTTCTTCACTCTTTCTGGAGCTCCCTAGAGTTTCCAGCTTCGGACATTCCACAGTACGGTCACTAGCGGATGGAGTCGGAGATAAATCAAAAATCTCATTGAAATTATTTCCTTTAATTGTGGTAGGTGTCATTGATTCGCTAAAGAACTGATGTGTTGTCTGGGAAATATTGGGATGACCTCGTGATAATTCTTCTACTGAATCTATACTGGCATAAATTTTTGCACCCTTCACACCATAAGCAGAATGTGGTCCTCGCGCCGAAGGGCTTACACCGTAATGTGGTTTAGTTGACTCCAAGAGTGCAGTCTGGTTTGTAATGTCTGGATTAGCAATTAAATTTTGAATCTTGTGGTGCTGACTACGAACAGCATATAGTCCATCGTCATCATTACCAGCTATTGGATTATGCGGGAAACGAGGAAAACTGCCTTGCAACAATTTTGAACGGGGAGGTCTTTGAGAGTCTAACAAGCTATTCATCTGCTTCTCAGGGACACAGAGAGAAGAATAACTGTGATATTTAGTGCTTGTGTAATGCTCTTGGGATGCTGAATTGTAGCACGATTCACCTGTGAGTTGAGGCATCACAGATTTTCCTTTGTCACGTCCATTTGTAGGCACTATGTCCGAAGCTGATTTTGCCAAGTTGTTCCGCAATGACGTTGAAAGAGCCAAGTTCTTCAAGTCAGCAGCAGCCAAGGATTTCATCGGCACTCCTTGAGACAATAACCGACACTCTTTTATCAAAGTTTCTATTTTAGGAGCAGCTTGTGAAGATGTTAATGGCAACATGTGATCCCCACCTCTGTTGATAAAAACATTATCACCTCCAAAGCTTGATTCTTTTCTAGATTTTCCATCTCCCTCGCGCAAAACATTCTTCTCTTCTCTCTGCAAAGGCGGTCTTCCATTTTTGTTTTGAGAAAGACGTGATATAAGAAACGACTTGGAATCAAAGTTTGCATTCTTCAATTTTCCAATCTCCTCCTCATCAACATGCATAGAACTATCTGATCCAACGTCCGACCCACCAAGTGAATCACGCTTCTGAGCATCACTCTCTTCTTTCAATTCATTAACCTCACAACCAACACTCAAACCAGTGTTTTGTTTCGTTGGCTTGTAACTTGTGTGCTTCCAATGAGCCATCCATGGTGACAAATAACTATAACCATGCATTGCAGCATCCACTCTCTCGCCATCGCGATATGCACGAGCAGCAATCTCATCCGGCATCATCACTCACTTTTTTTCTCTCCACAACCACTACCACCACCACAACAACACAGACCACTTTTATGACCTCACAGAATAGTCAACTCATTCATAACCTGAATTTTCAAGAGAATGAATTAGCCTCCATTAGAAAACAATCACATGCAGATGCAGAGAGAAACAATTAAAACCAGATCACAACTACCTAACATATACATGCAAACAAAAAAAAAAGCATAATCATATTCTTAATCTTACCTACCTAACACATAAATCACAACTAAATCATCAAATACACATTAGTTAATTGTGTTTTATGGAAATTCAAATCAAAATTTTCATTGTGATTGAATTCAGTAGATATTAACAAATCTATGCTATGCTTAGCAGAAAATTGAAGTTATACAAAAATGAACACAACAAAGAAAATTATTCGGGAAATTGAAAAGAAAAATTCAATTTACCTTGGAAACAATATCGTAATTGTGAAACAGAGTTGAGAATGAACTATGTAAAGTGAATGAAGAAAGAAAACAAGAGAATGCTTAAAGAAAGTGAAAAGTGAGAAGTGTGTTACTGGTGAAATCAACGATTGGATGTTGATGAAAAGTGGTCCCACGGGTGTGGGATGGATCTAACCGTTGATTTTATGTACTGTGTAATTTTTGTTTTATTTGGTGTTGAATTCTTTTTCCTGAGCCACATGAATCGGAGAATCGGGATCGAACGAAGGGGACCTACACATGTACGCTTTTGTGTTCTTCTTATTGGCTGTTCGCGTTTTCATTTCATTTCTCGTACGTTTTCAACCTACGCGTAATTATTGTGACCACTCTAAAGTTCTATGACAATTATTAAATTAAATAATACAAAGGTTCATTTTTTTATTGTTTTTATTTTTTTGATGAGACATTTTTGTTTGCGTTGAAAAGTTACGAATTTTCTCTTTGGTCAAATATAAGGAAAAAAATTAAAATCGTTTGTTTTCTCTTGAGGAAAATATCGGAAACAAGGAGTTAAGCACCGGTAATAATATTTTAACTTTTTTTTTTTTGTTTTTATTGCTCACTTCCTAAATACAATTTTACTATTATTAAGAGGAATGCTTTGTAATTACTTGCACGTCTATTGGGACATGTTAATTTTCTTTTAAAGTTGCTTCAAGCAACGAAATACTAAAACTTTACGTAACTTTTGTTTAGCAATTCAAAGAAGCCCCCGTATCAATTTGGAAGAGAAATATTTATTTGGTCATAAATACAAATAAAAAGTGGTTAGGCACGTACATAAGTTGATAAAATTAAAAGAGAAAATAATTAAATGATGTGACTAAATTTTTTCGCATTTATTTTTCTCCATTTATGTGAATGTGTCCAACCATTTTTTATTTATATTTGTGTCTATGTAAGATTTTCTCGAATTTGAAATTAAGTCATGATTGAACTAGAAATCGGGATATAGAGCGTTGAAATTTTCCTTAGTGAAAATAAAAATGAAAACCAATATCTAATATCTAACGATTTTGTGATAAAAAAATGCACGACTTTTAAGTTTGCAATTCTTTAAGTATGATTTCGATTTCTCAATCAAGGAGAAAATAAAATCAATCATACAATACGCAATCCACATGAAACAAGCACAAATGCATCAACAAATATGGCCTTATCGCAACATCAAGTGTAACACGATTTATGCTTGTTAGATTCATCCCCCTTAATATAAGAAAATCATATGTTGTGGAAAATCCCTTTATACCTCATGCTTGCTGACTGCCACGTCAAGGAATTAAGGACAAATGAAGACTTAAAATCACTTTTCATAACTAAATTACATCATCTAACTACTATGATGTCATCTAAGTACAATTTGGTGTTGTTTCAGTTACTTTGGCTTAAATCACCTGTACACCCATTACAACTCAACTTAGAATGCCAACTAAACTCTCTAAATGGTCTTTTACATGAAAAAGGAAAAGTACGGTTTTGGTAGACACCTAACATGACCAAGACCCAATCAATCAAATAGATCACACTTCTCAATATCAAACACTCATATCTTATACCAACACTACAAACACTTTCCAAAGTTCAAACCTCTACACTAAAGGAACAAAACAACTTTCAACTTCTATCTGGTAAATGCTTTCATTTTCTCTCAACTCTCAAACTTCTTTAGGTCTCAAATCTATACTCATACATCAATGCTCATGATTACTTTTTCATATTTTCAATATGTATTGTTTCTATTCTAATACATACATTTAACACTTAGGTTCATGTGGTTTGTTCTATATTCATGTATTCTTTCTTATATTCCATTTCATGTATGTTATGCTCCTTTGTTATGTTTTTTAAAGTGTTTTTTTGCTCCTTTGTCATGTTCTTTATGTGTTGTTTGGATGTGTGTTCTTTAATAAGTTGGTTTCTGATTTATTTTATTTAGATTTCCAGTATCTTATGCTCCTTTGTTATGTTTTTTAAAGTGTCTTTTGTTGGCTTTACAGTGTTATGTTTACTTAAAAGTGTATTTTCACTGTTCTTTTGAAGTGTACTTTGTTAGATTGAAGGTTACATA
>Ga0315913_1005036_pt1 | contig 16030 bp, 6 predicted proteins | sample MpolsnodulesMG_FD_207736 | JGI IMG/M metagenome (GOLD analysis project Ga0315913, IMG submission 207736) | Medicago polymorpha root nodule microbial communities from Los Angeles, California, United States - small nodules | ecosystem: Host-associated > Plants > Roots > Nodule | place: USA... | reverse complement strand
TCATTTAATTTTCCTGGCCAAGGTTTTAATTTTATCACAGAGTTCAAACTCGTTACCAAGAGTTGACGGATCCCATCTTGATTAGTCATTAATTATACAAGTATTTAATCGTATCCAATATCCTTTCAACTAGCACCCTAAGGTATTAGGTGTTTAGAATCAAAATACAATAAATAACATGTTAATTACCATGACGATCTCAGGTCAAAGAAAATCATTATATTTTTTCTTGAGAAATTTTCTATTGACATTTTAAGGTAATATCGACCATTAGAAATTCTCAGTTGAGTCAGTTCAATGATCACATCTCTATATGCATCATCTATATATGTAATTTAATAAATGAGACTTATTATCTTTATCCAATAAAGACTATCACATATATATTGATCTATCCGAATTATTGATGTCATATTCACAACAATCATACGATCAAGAACAATTTAGATTAAAAAAATAATAAAAGACTTGTTTCTCATTTTCATAATCTCTATCATGATAACAAGTCTATAGTTTTAATCAAGGACGTTATCAAATAAACTATTTCACTAAACAGTAAATAAGATAATGAATATTTATTAATTCTAAAATTAGTTACATAATTGATTGGATCTCGGGCATCTCCAACATGTGAGCCATTGGATTCAATCCTACACTTAATGTTTTGACATGTGGTCCTTAAGTTAAAAAAAAAAAAACAGCAAAAATAAATTGCATCACGCACACATGGGTTCCTTCCACAGCAAAAATGTGGTCCTTATTTTTGTAGAAGCACTATGGAAGTTGAACCATCGTTTGAAATCCTAGCATAATTCACTGTGACTTTTTAAATTGGAATCAATTCTGCGGACTTTCGATCACATTTGATACCAAAAGAACATATAAATTTTAATAATTAGAAATACTAAATAATCCTCAAGTTCAACCCAAAAGAAACTTTATCATATATTTTTTGATAAAATAATTAATTATTTTACGGGATAAAATAAACGTATCATTATTATATTCTATTCTTGATTGATACCATTGACGCGTGTTGGCAACTTGGCATGTTGTGTGATTTACTATACGTAGCTTGCTTTAACGTAACGTGACGCATGCTTCCTCCTATAAATACACTAAACCCATGAACAAGTGTTTCCAAGCACCAACATTTTCTAGTCCCAAATCCCAATAACCATATCCCTCCTTTGTCGCTTCTTCCACGTAACTCTTAACTAATTAACCAACATGGAATCAAACCCCAAAAATACTATCAAGTTCCTCTTTAGCTACGGCGGAAAAATTCTCCCCCGCCTCACCGACGGCAAGCTCCGCTACACCGGTGGCCACACCAGAGTCCTTGCTCTCCCTCCACCCATTTCTTTCTCAGGTTCGTTTCTCATTCCATCAAACTTTCAATTTAAGCACTCATACACGGACACAACACTGACACATCCATATAGAAATGATATCATTGAATGTAATCATATATGTGTGTTCGATATTAATCCTTGTCGAATGTCAGAGGACATTATTGAATGTAATCACAAGTGTCTCCGTATCCATGTCCGACATTGATTCATGTGTAAAAGTGTATGTGTGCTCTATATATAGCAACAATTTTTGTGTTTTTTTAATAACTCATGTATCTAATATAATCATATGATGATACTCGAGGGAGCAATAAATAATTTATAAACTATTTTAATTTGATCAAGTTTATTTCTTTTCTTGGCTATATGTGAAGCGCTTTGAAGGTTTATGCTTTTTCATTCCCTTATTCGATTTCTCTTTTGTCTTGGAATCTTGCTTCAGTTGATTTATTCGTTCGATTACTCTATCTTTTGCAGAGTTGATGGTGAAGCTTGTTGAGTTATGCGGTTCATCAGTCACACTGAAATGTCCATTACCAAACGGAGATTTAGAGACATTGATTTCAATCACCAGTGATGAAGATTTGAAGAACATAATTGAAGAATACAACCGAGCTTCTTCATCATTAACTCATCCATTGAAGATCAGAGCCATTCTTTCACCGCCCAAGAAGTTATCTCCTCCTCCGTCTTCTTCGGCCAGCTCAACTCACTCTCCCTCCGGTTCGGTTTATGCATCCGTGGAATCACCACCGTATGCGGTGGAAAATCGGCTTAACCGCCTGAATTGCTCACAGGTTCCGCTTGGTATTCGGAATTGGGGTGTGAAAGGTAGCTGTTACACAAGGCAATTAGATGGAAGCCCTAGATTCCTTTACCGGTTCGCAAATAATTATTGTCATTGAGGCAAAGTTATGTTGGAGATTTTTGTTTCTTCTAAAGAGCTTGTCCTATGCGTTAGAGAAGTGAGAGATTGCAGTTTCCACCTCCAGCCATATCAAAAGTCTATGTAGTCTTTTTTTCATCTGAGTTGTGTTTACATGATTCGACGAGTAGGGTGTAAATAGCAAATAGATAATAGTTGATGATGATGATGAAAAATATCAAATATTGTACTCGATGGGTGTAAATAGCAAAAACAGATTTGAAATAGAGCTTGAGCTTCTTTTTTCTCCGCTTGAGCTTTGGTTTTTTAAATCTGATTTTTGCTCTGTTTTCTTTGTTTTTTACTTCCAATGTAAAAATATAAAAGAATAAGAGATTGAGCTTGAAATTGTTCCTGTTGGGGATCTCAATTTGTACTTGTAAATAATTTAGTTATCAATTTGAGATCAGATGAGGTTAAATGTGTTGTTGGATCTAAGTTTACTCAATCTGTCGAAAATCAACCACCACATGGTGCAGGATATGAAGATTTATCAGAAGAAAAAATGATATTTGTACAATCATTTTTTAACAACTTTTGGAACAACCTTCTCTTTCATACTCACATGTGTTTTTATTCTTTCTTTTATCAGAAAATAAAAATTTTGTTTCAAAAATGGAAAAGTTTTGTAAAGTGTTGGTTTAGGAAGGGTTGAAATTGAAATTAAGACAAATAATAACCAAGGACATAAAGATCACACCCAAAATAGTTCATTTCAAGGACTACTTTTCCACAATAAAATTAGAAACATTGCAGTAAAAACTAGAAAGAAGGAAGAAGCTTGTAACAAGATTTACAAGGTTAACTCCGAAGGTTCCTTTGGATTGGAAATGATCCTCACAACTTAAATTTAGTGTACACTGTACACAAAATTGATCTACGAGGATCTTTTCATGCGTGTACCAAATTTTGTAGAGTGTGTAATTAAATTCTGTTGCAACTTGGTGGATTTGTGCATTCAAGTTTGTTGTCACAAGGTGCATTGTATTTTGAATTTTGATTTGCTGTGCCTGTGCGTATATAATTGGTTAATTGATTTTTTTTCTTCATGTAATGTCAAATCTGTTTGTTGTGGTCGATTGGTTTGTTATTTGTTGACACGACTCATCCTAGAGGTTGATTTTGTGGGATAATTGAGATTCAGTATTAAAAAAAATCCTAATAATTTGTATAGAAAATTCTTTTGAGAGCTTGTTAGTTGTTAGAACCAACATGATTTGTGGTATACTAGAGATTCAATATTAAAAAAAATCCTAATAATTTGTGTACAAAATTCTTTTGAGAGCTTTTTAGTTGTTAAAACCAACGTGATTTATGGGATAATTGAGATTAAGTATAAAGAAATCTTAATAATTTGTGTACGAAATTCTTTTAAGAGCTTTTTAATTGTTAGAACCAACACGATATGTGGGATACTTGAGATTCAGTATAAAAAATCCTAATAATTTGTGTACGAAATTCTTTTAAGAGCTTTTTAATTGTTAGAACCAACATGATATGTGGGATAATTGAGATTCAGTATAAAAAAATCCTAATAATTTGTGTACGAAATTCTTTTAAGAGCATTTTAGTTGTTAGAACCAACATGATTTGTGGGATAATTGAGATTATCCTAAACATTTGTGTACAAAATTCTTTTGAGAGCTTTTTAGTTGTTCAAACCAACTGGACTATTTGAAAGTGATGCTAAAGCTACAAACTAATATTTTATGAAAGTAGTATAAATGATGGGTCTTTGAAACCTAATATTGAGGTAATTGTGAGTCCAAATAGTCATAAGTGGAGAATTTACACGAAACTTTAGTTCGCGATGAACCAAAATCATTGAATAGACAAGACTCAAGAGGCAATGCAAGTTACCGGCCGGATTGGATGTTGATGTCATGGATAATGATAATGATTAATCCGATTAATATATTATCAATTTCACTTTATTTGTAGATTGTGAATCAGTGACCTTAGAAGAATCGGAGAATATATGGGGCCGTTTGGTGCACATGACAAGATAAAGACAACATAGGATAAAGAATTGGTTAAGGATAGGATATGATAGTGAAATGATAAACATTTATCCTATTATATATTTGGTGCACACATGATAAGAAAACAAATAACATTATTTTATCCTATCACGTGTTTGGTGCACACGTGATAAGAAAACATAACATTATTTCAACACCAAATTTTATTGTACATTTTTTCATCTTCTTCGCTTCTCATTTTCTTCATCTTCGTCATCCTCATCTTAAACTTTCAAAACAAATCCAGAAAGAAAAAAAAAACTCATAAAAAATTGCCTCAAAAAATGTAACATATGAATTAAATTATTTGAAAAACAAAACTATTATAAACTTTTTTATGATTATTTGGAAATCTAGTTTGATCTACACTACGTACAGATCTAGACAAATGCAACAAAATCACCAAATTGAAACCCACAATTGGAGAAACTCAGAACCTCGATGAAAACTTAAAATTCAAACGCAGATTGTGAAAGCAGTTCTTGAAAAACACCATATTGAAATCCCTTTTTTTAGACAAACAACAACAGCAAATCAATCAAACTTAACGAAATCAAAATAAGACACATCTGGGTTTGAGATTTTTGCTATAGTAACTCGAAAATCACGGGAACGATTTGCTACAGAATCATGAAAAGAATGCCTAAATATTGATTGAGAGAAGGAGTAGAAAGAAGAAAATTAAAATTGATGGGGAACAAAAAAATAGATGAGAAGAAAATAAAATAAAATCGTGAATAAAGTAGAAGCGGTGGAGGTGGGAGTCGAAGGAGGTTTTTGAGAACAGATACGCGCGCGTTTGATAGTTATATCCTATCAGGTTGCTAACCCACCAAATGTTAAGGATTAAAATATCAAAGGGGGAGTGAGATAGGATTAGAAATAGGTTATACTTATCCTTTCCTCTTGGTGCACCAAACAACGAATTGAGTCAGGATAGCATATTTTAATCATATCCTGTCTTCAATTGTACTGTGTTTGATTGTAAAATTGTTTTAAAGACATGGCAAAACCTGAAATTCTTATCCATCACTAAATGACAACACAAATTTTTTTGTCTCAAGTACAAGTTGTCTAAAAATCTAAAATAACCCTTTGTTCATCAAACATGTATAAGACAATTAAATTGTCCAAGACATAAAAGTTTGTCACGTGTTATCTTGTCATATATTGTGTTGTACTGGCTCGTATTATTTTGTACTTACTTTTTATGCACCCTTAAATCACATTTTGTCGTTGTTAATGGGAATACACTTAGAACACTTGTCAGCATTTATAAATAGATAAGTGCTAAATGAATTGATTGGCGGTAGTCATAGCCGTTCCTATGAATCTAGAGGCTCAACTCTGTAAGCAAAAAGAGGCCCGTAAAAAATAAAAACACAATTTTTTTAAAAGAGCAATCTCCTATTTAAATTGAAAATGAAATCCGTAAACATAAGAAATAACGATGATAATTTAAAATTCTTTATGGTACGTAGTATGAATATGATAGCACTGTATTATAGAACAATGAGTCACAAATATTTAATGTATAAAATGTCGCATCATGCCAAGCTATGGGACTATAGACGTCTTTCTTAATTAACAGAAGCATGATGGTGTAGCTAGACATATTCATATGTTATGATATTGTGCTATCATTTTTTTAAGCCCATACCTTGGGGAGACTCATCTCCATTGAGCTATTTGCACTCCCCAGGGTCCGCCCCTTGCGGTAGTTAAAATTTTGGATGATCAACTGATCGAAGAATAGATTGAGTGAAACAATTCTCTTCCTCTATTATCTCTCTAATAATGCATGTGTGTGTGTTTAGTGGTTATTATGCCCCATTTTATCCGTTAATCCACGAAATTATCCACCCTCAGCATCTCTACGTTGTCAATAACACAACAACATCATTAATAAATTATTTCTGGTTATTTTGTCATGGTTTTCCATTTCAAATGTTTGTTGAACTTCATCACCTTATTTGAAGTCTATTTAAATTTAAGAACTAACCAGTTCAATGAGTACAATTTCACCGTTAATTTGCATGACTCATTTAAAATCAGAGTAAAACTCTTAATTGACTTACTGAAATGGATATTAAAAAGATTCGAACATGAGATAATTTGAAGTCTATTTGACTTGCAACATCTCAATTATTGTATGAATTTCATTTGTTTTTGGTCTAATCCTCTGATGATCATGGAAAGAGACCTACTAATTAGAGTTCAATTGAAAGTTAAATAAAATATAGTTGGGAGTTATTCTACTTCCTTTAGTTCATGGATTAACCATTCATTCAATATTATATAGTTCTTGAGTGACTACTGCGCATACCCTTCATTATTATGTAATAATGTTGAAAAAAGAGTGAATCTACTTAATAGTTTTTTACTTAGATATTTATCCATAACATTTACTTTTATCCATATTTGTCAACCCAAGTTGCATCTAAACTTCACATATTAGACATAAACAGAGTTATTACTTATTAGAGATATTACCTCCAACATGGAACCGGCTAGTTAATATTTCTAATACACTGTTTTCACAACACTTCCCATTTGGATGAGTAATAGAATGGTACATTAAGTCAAAAGTTTAACCATCAAGCAGAAACGTAACTCAAGGTTTAATCAACAATCAAACACTTAACCATTATGCAGAAGCCATAACATAAAGCGCTTAACCATATAAAAATAAGAGACTGAGCTTGAAATTGCTGCTAATGGGATTTGGATTTTCACACATAAATAGTTTTAGTAATTAATTTGAAATCATGAGGTTAGGAGTGTTATTAGATTTGAGTTTACCAAATCTGTCGAGAAATCAATCACGCATGATGCAGGGATTGGAGATTTATAAAGTACAAATTTTGTTGCAAAAGTGAAAAAAAATTTGTAAAGTAGTTGATGAAAAGTTTGAATTGAAACTACTAACTAGGATGAAAAATAGCTAAAAAAGGATAGAGATCACACCAAGATAGTTCACTATTTTTAATTTTAACAATAAAATTAGCAACAATGCATTAATAAATAGAATGAAAAAAAAAATCAAAAAGAGAGGATAAGAATAAGAAATGTATTTGCACAATATTTTTTCTACATACTCTCAATTTAGTATAACATGAAATTTGGACCCCACTTTTGTATGATTAAGGCAAAAATGTCACATGGCTATCAATTAGATGCGTTTGTTTCAACTTTAAAAAAAAGTAGACTTTAAGTTGAAAGAATCAAAAAATAGATTTTTTTTTCATAAAAATCCAAAACAAACGAGCTCTTAACTGTAACACATGGACTAATTTAACTATTTTTTTCCTCTTTCACATTTTTTTATGTTTAAAAAAATAATATTGTTATATGTTACAATTTAATTGATTAATATCATGTAACGTTACGTCACACAAGTGTAATCCATAGAATTCTTTTTATTTTAGATAAAATAATTTAATGACTAAAAATTAATTATTAAGTTGAATAACTGAGGAATTTAGGATTGAAATCCTCAATCCTAGATCCGGTATCACACACGTACACACATCTATTAACTAACTAAATACCAAACAACCGATTAATCTATTCTAAATCTGAATAATGAACTATAGTTACGTAAACTTTGGCTGAGTGAGTTATTCCCATATTATCTATCACATTCATTTGGTTTCATACTCCAAACAACACGAGTTCGCCATGGATCCCAACCCAAACCCAGGAACCTACCCAATCCTCAATTACGTCATGTCCCGTCTCCCATCATTCACCTCCAAATCCGATGTCAAACAACCACCACCCTCCGATCCATCCTCCTCATCTTCCTCAATCATCGGTCAAATGCCCAATCTCACAGACCCAAAACTCCTCGCCGCAATGACCCGCGCCATCTCCGACGTCTCCCAAGCCCGATCAGTCCTCACCCTCATCGGCGATCGTCCCACCCACGAAGAAGTCGACAATGCCAAGGCCAAACTCGTCGACCTTGAAGCACATTTGTTACGTCAATTGGAAGAGATTGTAGCCCTCCCTCGGCCTCCTGAGATTGATGAACAGAAGTGGAAAATTCATGTTACGGAAAGAGAAACGAAATGTAGAGAAAATGTTGAGAATGAGAAGCGTGGTTATAAAGAGCTTTTGCAAAAAGATGAGATGCATGAAGCTTATGAGAAGCTTCTTAAGGATGCGGAGATTAGGCTTGTGAAAATTTATGAGGATGATGGTGGAGATGGTAATGATAATGATGTGGTTGAAGATGATGAATGTATAGAACGTGTCATGAAGATATTGCAGGAGCCGCGTGAGAAAGATGGTCAGCGTGTTGATCTTTCCGGGCAACGCTTGACGATGTTGCCGGAGGCGGTTTGTCAAGTTTCTTCCTTGGTTGTGCTTAACCTCTCCACAAATAAGCTTTCGGTAACAATGCTTACATTTTACGCTATTCATTCTTTTCGTTCTTAAATTATTATTGGTGTCAATGTGCAAGTGTTGTGTCAGGTGTATGCATATGTGTGTCTACGCTTTATAGTGGGCAAGTTCCATTTTAGTGTTAGATATAGGGCATATTTGAATTGACTTATTTGAGTTTATCCATCGACAAAAGTTTTGTGAGACTCTTTCGGAGGACTCGTGAAAATAGCTTATGAGAGTTGTCATTAGCTTTTTTTCAACTTATTTTCATATGTTCTCAAATCTAGCTTATAAAACTAGCTTATGCAAGCTTATACTTATACATAAGTGCTTATCATGATGTGTTTGTGCTATAAGTTGCAAATAAGTTATTTATCCAAACAGGCCCATAATTTGAGTTTAATTTTTCACTGGTGATTAAGTTGAGCTTAATTTTGTTCTTCAAGTGTTGATTATTGAGTATGTTACTGGCTTTGTAGAGAGAAATAGTTTTTGATTCACCACTTAACAATTACGATTGATTATTGTTTAATGGTGGAACTTCTGTGACTTTGCCAGGTGATATACCGTGCTCACGATGTAGTGTTTAGTGTTTAGGTCGAATGAATGACTTGATTTTCTCTTGGTGGTTCTCTCCTTTTAAGTCACGGGTTTCCTTCTAGTCCAGCGGATATCTCGCGCCCTATTTTAAGGTTATTTGGCTAGGGTTTCTTTAACACAACCATGTACTCACTATTTTACGCAGGCCCTATTCGGATTGGTTAGTCCCGGATCATGTCGAGTACGGGAAGGTGCCATCCAAGTATTAGAATGTGACCCTATTAGAATGTTGGGTCACTAAAGCCTTCTAGTTCTTCTAACTGAGCTAAGTCAAAATCTCGTGATGGTCGACAGCCTTCAAACATGAGTCCTCCAAAGGAAAGATGCTTAGAGTGCGTGGTTCGGTCAACGGCGTAGGTTGGGAATGGAAACAATCTTGGGATGTTCCATTTATTTGGAGTGATTAATGTTTGGGATTGAGGATTTTATTTTCATTTTATTTAATGGATTTTTTTGCCATGTTTTACTAGTGTTAAATTATGAACAAGAAGTAACTGATACATGTGAACCACATGCTTGAATTTTATAGTTAGTCTCAAAGGTGAAATTTGGGAAATGGTGGATTATGAACGAACCTTCTTCTTCGTCAATTTACATTCTTTGAAGTAGATTTCCAAGAGGAGATTTTTTATTTGGTTTATTTATTTTGGCTGCATATGATAGGTGATTCCTGACACAATATCGGGATTGCTAAATCTAGAGGATCTTAATATCTCTTCAAATATTTTGAAGTCACTTCCAGATTCAATTGGCTTTTTACAAAAGTTGAAAATTCTCAATGTGTCTGGAAATAAGTTGAGTGCTCTTCCTGATTCCATCGGTCAGTGCAGGTAACGAGATATTCTACAGATAAATAGGAAAAACTACTTTTTCTACAGATAAATTTTCGATGTTGTTAATTTGGGTAATAATTGTGGTTTAACATATAAGGGCAACAGTAGATTTGAAGTATGTCTTTGCATTTATATATGTCTTTATTGAACTAATTTTATTCATCGCTCTTTAATTTTGCATTTCCATATAAATAAAATTGTTAAATCTTATTGAAAATTTTCGATCTAGGTCATTGTTGAACTATTTATTTATAACTTGTGACCTAAAATATATTGCTGAAGTGTCTCAAAACATGTTACAAGCATGAATGATGTAGCATTCTGACTTCAGTTATAAACAGATGTTGCGACATATGTGAAGGTTCTGTTACAATTTGTTATAGTTTTCTTACAGTTGGTTAATCAGCTAATTGTCATAACTGATTTAACATAATCATATTTTGTAGACTTGTTGGCTTATTTTCATGTTTATACAAATAGCATATAGTATCTCTATGTGAGTAATCCAAGGAATCGAATTGTGAAGCATTTCACGTAAACTGTCTACAATCTGAAAAGAGATTAGAGAGATAAAAGAGAAATGTGTAAAAATAGAGTGGGAAAGACATTAAGATTCTTGTAACTGTTTCTCAATTGGGTTATTGGTAGGGGGCAAAGAAAAACGCTATGACAATGGCTTGATCTTGTATTGTTCCTCATCATAGTGAAAACTTGTTTCTCTCACTCTCCCGTGGAGTAGGTATCAAGACTAAACCACGTGAATTATTGGTGTTATCTTCCTTCTCTCTTCTTTAATTGTTTCGGGTTTGCTTGTTAAGTTTTCTGGTTTGTTTGGTTTATTGCATTCTTGGGTCAAGTGGTTTTGTTGATTTCATTTCGTAGCAATTATTGTCATATCTATAACATATACTTTTGAATTGTCCAACATCTCATTAACAATTTGAAGCCTTTATTTGTTTCTTTATATCCATCTAAGTTATGAATGTCTATTATTATTGATTGAATTATTTGTAATTTAAATGATCAGATCGTTGGTGGAGCTGGATGCCAGCTTTAACAGTCTGTCATATTTGCCAACAAACATTGGATTTGAATTACAGAATTTACAGAAGCTCTTGATTGGTTTAAACAAGATACGATCCCTTCCCTCATCTATTTGCGAGATGAAGTCATTGCGCTATCTAGATGCGCACTTTAATGAACTACATGGGCTTCCTATTGCAATTGGGAAATTGACTAGTCTTGAATTTCTAAACCTAAGTAGTAACTTCAGTGATCTTCAAGAAATACCAGAGACATTTGGTGATCTGAGTAGCCTCAAGGAATTGGATCTTAGCAACAATCAAATTCACGCACTTCCTGATACATTTGGCCGCCTTGATAGTTTAATCAAGCTAAACTTAGAGCAGAACCCTATTGAATTGCCACCTATGGAGATTGTAAATGAAGGTGTCCAAGCCATCAAGTCTTACATGGCCAAGAGGTGGATTGATATATTGGCAGAGGAAGAGAGGAAAAAGACACATGAATCGGAAGAACAAGGACAGAGTGGTTGGTTAACACGAAGTATCTCCATGTTGAAGAACGTTCCTGGAAATGTAACTGAGTATATCGGAAGTGCCGTCTCCCCCAAAACTCCCAAAACTCCCAAGACTCCTAGAAGTAATTTTCTTGATCAGGAACTATAAATCTATGAAGTGACACTCCAACAAAAATTGGGGGACTTGACTTGGAAGCTGCCTAACGTATTTTACTTAAGGAGAGTGGATGGTACCATAATTTCATTTTAACTATCTTGCATAATAGCAATTTTGTTTGCATGTGAATCGTGATAGACAAGTAAGAAAAAAATTTACTTTTATTTTAAAAAGCTTTGTAGTTTTCACAATTTTTTTTATGGGTCATTTATAGTTCTAGTTCTTATTCTTAATATGTAATGTACGTACACACAGCTTTGAACATCCTTAATGGTGATTGCTATTGTAAAAATAGTGTTTACAATACACGACTATTTTCAAGCATTTGATGCGTGAGTTCAGAGATTTAATGGTGAAATGTCTACAAAATCCTAGTCCTTTCTCTACCAATTACTAGTACTTGCTCAGTGTTAACCAAAGAAGCCATATAGTAATATGGGTAGCACTTTGGTGACATACTTTGTTGCTATCTTTCCTTGATGTGCTGCTTGATGGTGGTTCCATAAGTGGTATTACCATAGGTGGTGGTGTAAAGGTGATAAGGCTTTGGTGAGTTAGAAGCCGCAACATTTGGTTAAAATACGGTGTCTAACTCATTTGTGTGAATTCTTCCAATATGATGATCATCGACTCCCCTTAAGAGTAACGACCCAACACATATATAGTTAATTAATTGTTTTATGATCTCATGATTGGTTTATTGAAAATGCTAACAAGTGTCATTAGGAAATTGTTTAAACAATCAACATGAGTAATTTTTACACAAAAAGTTATATAATTTTTACCTTTATTATGTGTTTGAATTTTCTTATTACTCCTATAAAGTTTCTCAAACAATGTCCTTAAGCACCTGTCAATGGAAACTAAATACCGTATCCATGTAATCCACATATTTATGGAGTATGTACATAGAGCAGCGCAAAAAGAGACCGCAGACCTAATTGAGAAACTACCGTAAACACATGTAATCCATACTAGTATATTTATATATAGAAAGTAGAAACTACTAGCAACTACCCACATTAATAAGCACCACTTTTCTTACCAAATTTTCTTCATACCGCCATGTTCTTTTACTGCTGTTTATATGGTATCAAAACTCATTAATAATTTGATCCTAAGATCTGATATAATGGTAGGCATTTGGAGTTTGGTTGGACAACAAAATCCGCTGAAAATTTGAATTGATTTTAAAATAAATTGATATAAAAATAAGATATGATATTGAATTATTGGACGAGAGATACCTACTGAATCAAATTTGTGTTCACTAACAAGTTTTCTAAGGACAATCATTAAGAAATTCAATAGAAAAAGTATATTTCAAAAATGATATATTATATTTAACACATTAAAACTTAAAAAATGATAAACTATTATTGTTTTTGACTTTATATCTGGTGTTCTAAACATACTACTTGTTAACCTCACCCCCCCAAATAATACTATCATATAGTAACGCGGTTGTAATAATTGCTGATGTTAGGCTGGGAGGAAGAATAAAACACTGTAGCCCATAAAATTAAAAATACATATTCGATAGGAACTGGTGACCACTTTACGAATATTTCCTTTTCTCAGATTCTCAATATACACCGTAGACATTATGCTATTATTTATAATTTATTATAAATTACAAATTCACAGCCATCACTCTGCTAAGTCCTAAAACCACCTCTCCAATAGTCCATGTGCTGCACATGATTGATGCAATAATATAATATAGTCCACCATTGTAAAGCACTAGTTAGTGGCTACATTACATTACATTACATATTATATATATATACCAATTTGTTCTTCTTTGTCATTATTCCTTGCTGCCAAGTATGACCAGAATTATTAGCGTAATCACAATCACAACGTTGTTGGTCGCCTTGGCCGTGTTGTTTTTTGTTTTCAACCATTCAACATCACCCTTTCTTTACATGGCCGTCACCGTGGTGGTTGCGTCGGTGATGATCTTGTCTCTCCGAGCCATCATGGTGATATGGATCACATTAATGGTGCTGTTAACTTTTGCTGGCAACCGTCGCAAGATTTTGGTTCAACGAGGTAGACGAATAACACTTGATGTGGTGTGGCACTTGGTCAGAGTCTTGTTCAGATCAAACAAGTAAATTAGTTTAGAGTTTTCTTTATCATGATTAATAGTTGTAGTAGTTTTTTTATAAGATTAATTAATTTCATCATAGAAGATTTCGATCGATATTGTTTAGGAAAAAAAAACAGGTTGAATATGTTTCTGACTTCGTGTAGTGAGCAAATAATTTTTCAGGCATAGAAAAATTACATGTAATTAGCTAGCATTGACATCTTTTGAAACTTTGAGGGAAGATTCCAAAGCTTTGCATTTTTTATATTATTTCCATTTGGTTGGCCCTGTTCCTGTAAACTCCAGTTTTTTATAGTCTCGAAGAACTGTTTCAATGAATTCTAGATTGATATCATTACTCGTTATTGTCTATGGGAACCATTGTCTATTGTAAACATGAATTATCAATGTTTGCACGTATGTAAATGTAAATCTTCTAATTTGGATCCAATTTTTTTTTCCTTTCTGAAGCACATAACTTTTGTTTAGAATTCCTTAGAAAAAGAATATATCTAAGGTTGTGGTTCAAACCTCGGCCATTACAAAAAAAAATGTTTCGATCTATATAATTGTTTTTTAAAAGATTTGGTCTATTTATATCTCTATAATAAATTGGATTTAGTTTTTTTTGAAGTAGTCTTTTTATATTGTATCAAGTTAATATCAAACATATTTGAACATAGTATCAAGAGTCGATTTGATCTTTTGACATGTCTCGTCATTATTCATTGTCGGGTTGTCAAGAGTTCGAGAATACAAGAGAAAATAGGATATGCATTGATAATGTAAAACCATCCCATAGTAACCATGTATTTGCAAGACTGAATTCAAACATAAGATCTCTCATTAAGTTGGAAGAGATCTTTTACCATCTCATCTAAATACTCTTTAATACAAAATAAATTATGTTGTAATTATTTTTAAAAGACAGTTATAAAATAGACTTATATGATAAGATTTTTTTAGGGGAGACTTATATGATAAAATGATGAGTTTCTATTAATTAAGTGAATAACCATGAACTCTTATTTTTTATTTTGTTTTTGTGGACAAGATGAACTCTTTTTTTTTTGAACACCATGATTTTTTTTTGACTGTCTATATTTCTTTTCTTTTTGTGTCAACATGAAGAAAAAAACCAAATTTATTTCTGATTTCTTGCTGCTTTTTGAGAAATTATTTCTTATTGCTATAAACTATTGAAGGGAGTTATCTATACTTACTAAATACAAAGATGATACGAGATTTTGAGCTGACTTTTTTACTATTCTAATTATATCCTTACACAAATTTTTATATAATAAAGTTTATTGTTGGTTTTTGTTAAGGGTAAAGTTTTTTTTTTTTTTAGGGAAATGATAAATTTTATTCTTGGTGTCATTAAAAAAGAAAAGTATTTATATCATATTTTGAAATAGACTTATAAACATAATTTGTTAGGTTTGCATTTTGAAAGATTGTTGGTTTTTTTTTTTTTTTGGTGTCCGAGGTTCGAACCATGGATCTTGCATATATTATGCATTGTCCTTACCAACTAAGTCAAGGTCACGGGACAAAAGATTGTTGAATTTGTTATAATTTAAAAGTCACACACATCTATATTTATGCTTTTAATCAAAATCTAAATTTTGTAAAAATAAAAAATATTTCATAATTCATAAACATTTTTTTAAAGATAATTTACGAACATTGGCGCAGGAAAAAAAAAGAAATAAATATACAAATAACTAATATCAATTTCCTTTCCCTAAAAAGAAAACTAATATCAATTTCCCGTTGTTTATTTAAAAAAAATAAATCAATTTCCCGTTATCGAGGAATAATAAGTACTCACCCTGTCTCATAATAATTGTCTCTTCATCCATTTTTCATTTTTCTCAAATAATTGTCACTTTAAAATACAAATGTAGCATTTATTATTATTTTTTCCATCATCATACCCTTATTTATTGAATTTCATCCAACTTAACTACTCCACTAACTACAATTAATAAAGGTGTTTTAGTAAATGATACTACATCAAAATCATCACAATTAATTATTTCCTGAATAATCGTACATAAACCTTAAACGACTATTATTTAGATTTTAGAGACAGAGGGAGTATCATCA
>Ga0315913_1005032_pt1 | contig 16035 bp, 10 predicted proteins | sample MpolsnodulesMG_FD_207736 | JGI IMG/M metagenome (GOLD analysis project Ga0315913, IMG submission 207736) | Medicago polymorpha root nodule microbial communities from Los Angeles, California, United States - small nodules | ecosystem: Host-associated > Plants > Roots > Nodule | place: USA... | reverse complement strand
TTTCTTGTAACCTCTTGTAACATCTTCTCATAGTGGATTGGAGAGCTGCTCTCTCCCCCAGAGTAGGTCATATTGGACCGAACTGGGTTACCATTTCTTGTGTGTGTTTGTTTACTTCCTTTAAGCTCACTTATATTTGTGCTTGGTTTGTGTTAGTCTTTGTATTAACTCTTTGTGTGTGTCATTGCTTGAAGACACTTAGATCTAAGATTACCACTATCTTTTGCTCCACACATCTTTGTTTATTTTATTGGTGTGATTCGATTAAGGTTGATTTCGCAACATGTTATAAATTACAAATAACATGTACTTGTGATTGATTATTGGGGATTTAGTAGGATTCATCGTAGATTTTTGGATGAGTAGCATGAATATTTAGAAAATATAATTTCGTTGTTTAAATAATTGAGAAGTGTGAAATAATATAAAGAATTAAGTGGGACCCATTTATATGAGTGTTATGGATGCGGATGCCCTTACTAGTCTAAACTTCTATGTCTGTCTCCGAAATGAGCCTACATAGTTTTGTTTCAGGCAGATCAACCCCGCTGGTAACCAGTTTAATATTATCTTTGTCGGTTCATTTTCACATCCAATACAAAACAGTTATCGGTTCGGTTGAACCGGTTCAGCTTAGTTCCACGTGAGATAAAATATCTACTAACAAACTATTAAAATAGATGCCCTATATTTTTTCAACTTTGCCCTTAGGAGGGACATTTTTGTAATTTCTTAATTCATGAATTCACTTTGTTGCCACATCACTATTCTTTTGTCATATTTCCCATTTTGTCCCTCACCAATTTTTTTAATTATTTTCTAATTTTATATTTTTAATAACTTTTAACTATTTTCCAATTTTTATGTTTTAAACTATTTTTCAATTTTTTCTCCCAAATTCAGTTGCTTCTACATTACCGTTGTTGTAGATTAAGGTATCGTTTGATCCGGCTTTTTTCAAACTTCTCTACATTTTTAAGGAGAAGTTAGGCTAAACACAATATCAATTAAGTACTTACTAAAAAAAGTACTTTTTTTTAATGCATAAAATTGAATGGAATGAGTTTTAGCCAAAAGTTGTTGAATGTTGCTTTAAACAACTATTTCTCGACAATTTATTTCACAAGCACCTCTTTTCAACTCACAATGGGAACTTTTTCTTTTATTTTCTAATATTATATTTCAATATGTTTTTTCTTCCATTTAACTTAATTTTATTTTAGTTTTTTGAACTGTTCCATTTAATTTTTTACGGAGGTTCCATTTAATTTTATTATCTTTTTTTCAAAGGAATTTTATTATCTTTTTATCACTTATATATTTAATTTCAATATCGTTTAATCATCACAACCTCACAAATATTTTTATTCACGCTGTCATTTAATGATACCAAATATTTTTATTTCCTTTCTTCAACCTCACGAATATTATACACACATATTAACATTTAGAGTAATATTTTATGTTCGTCTGTCTGTTTTTTTGTTACGCTAATGCAGTGGGAGATTAAGATATCGTTTGACCCGATTTTTTTTCAACTTCTCTACATTTTTAAGGAGAAGTTAGGCCAAATACAATATCAGTTAAGTACTTACTAATAAAGGTACTTTTTTTAATGCATAAAATTGAATGGAATGAGCTTTGGCCAAAAGTTGTTGAATGCTACTTCAAAAAACTACTTCTCGACAATTTATTTCAGAAGCATCTCTCTTCAATTCACGTTGGAAACATTTTCTTTTATTTTTTAATATTATATTTCAATATGTTTTTTTCTTCCATTTATTTTTTTTTAACCGTTCCATTTAGTTTTTTTTGAGGTTCCATTTAATTCTATTACCTTTTTTTCAAAGGAATTTTATTATCTTTTTATCACTTATATATTTAATTTCAATATCGTTTAATCATCACAACCTCACAAATATTTTTATTCATGCTGTCATTTAATGATACAAATTTGTATTCATGTTACACAAAATAAACGTTATTGAGTAAATATAGTATTTGTAAAAAAAATATATCTTTTATTTTTTTTTTATCATTTTTAGCCTTCAAAAAATATTTTAAACATTGTTTTATTTATTATGTTAATTCATAATAAATTCAAAGTTTTGTCCTCATGAGTTTAACTCAGTTGATATGAACAAGCATAAATGCATGCCAAGTCTGGGGTTCGAACCCCGAACACCATAAAAAAAAAAATCAAAGTTGGTAAGGATTAATATGACTTAGCTTGAATTATATAGCTTTGATAGTTGAACATTCACATTTATTAGACTTGTGATTAAGTGAACTCATTGTGTGCTTTTTTGCAATGTATTAATTTTCAGAACATTAATGCAGCTGGCCGGAAGGGCAATAACATGTGGCTTCAGCTTTGGCTCTCCTGTTTTTCCTTCCAATTCGGTACTAACTCTCCGTCTCTACTTTCGATAACTTAGCTTTCTTTTTCAAGAGTTATCATATTCAATTCTTCCATCCAAGACTTTTTAATCTATGCGGGTTTCAGTCAAAGGAATTAATGAATGAATAAAATTAATTGCTATATCATTACTTTCAGCAAATATTGAATTTATTTTGTTATTGCAAGTTCAAATCTCATCCAATCAAAAGGCCGCAATTGAAAAATCTGATTAATGCCTTAGAAAGTTGTTCATGAAATTTTTCTGCTGCAAAATCACATGAATAGAGAATTGGAGGGTGACACACATTTTTCAATTTGAATAACTAAACGGATAGAGGATTGGAGTGGTTGTTTTTGCAATCATATTTTCCTAATTACTATGAGTGAAAATTTTGAATAAAGAGAACATTGTAGGACAGATTGTGAATAATGAGACTGACTGGTTTAATTTTCATTGCAGAGATATAGTAAAGCTAAATATCTGCTAAGGTTAACTGGCTTATCAAGACATTGAGTAAAGGTGATGGGATTCTTCTCAAGATGTGACGCGTGGGCAAGTGTATGTTACTAGGATAGTTGCAGCCAATCTAACACTCAAACCACTTAAAGTACTTTAAATTTATTATCCATAATAATTTCATTCCAGAAAGAATGATTATTAGTACTAGATAAATACAGAGCAATTCATAATTACTAATTTATGATATTTTGGTTTGGTCCAATAAGTTTCAGTTTCATCCATGGTGCGTAATTGCTTGAAATGTTGAATAGCATAGATTAAGTAATTGCAACAAGAGTTCAATAGGTTTGACCAAATATAGAAAACAAACAAATATAAGGGTACTTGTGGGGAAGTTATTACTCATTGAGTTCACCATCCTATGGAAGCCTAACAGTGTGTGAGAAAATTCCAAAGGTGAGTATTGTTGATTATTAATTGAATCATCATTTTATCTTTGTTAACTGTTAACATGTTGAATTGTTTCTAATGTGTTTCATCATATTGTTTTTATAGGGACGCGGCGGAGAGGATATAGTTACTCCGGTTATGCGTTCAAGTAGGATTAGGAGCATTGCCATTTCTCTTGTATAAGCTGTTTTTGATGGCTCTCCTACATAACCTAACCAGCGAATAACTTTGCTTGCCTGCAATCTGAATGTATCTTTTTCTATTTTCTATTAGCAAAATTGTCTTGTCTTTTGAATCTTCTAGCTTTGCTTATAAAATGTTGAATACCATAAACATATGGAGCTGTTCTGCTCATTTGCATAGCTTCTAAAAGTATTTTAAGTTGAGACTTCATAAAAATATTGCATTGAGTTTTAGGGAAGAAAAATTCTAAAAATGTGAGTGTCCATACTCCTACATTATTGTCTTTTTGAGATGAAGGACACCACTATATCATTGAGTTATAACTAAAATGAAGGTTCGAATTATAGGTCTTACATATCCATAAATGAGTTAATAAAAATAAGAAGGAAACAACTCAATCTATGATGTTTGAAACAAAAGAATGTTGGAGTACTACGTCCACAATCCATACTCCTAGATCAACAATCTTTTTCAACTCTTCTGATTATATATGTGTGTTCCAAATCTCATACCTGATAATCGTGCACAATTATGCAAGTTAAAGCTTTAATACTACTCAGTAGTCTGAAGTCCCTCAAAAAATATGTATTGTAATTGAAGATCAGAATAAAACAAAATTATGTACTGCATCTTCAAATACTATTCAAAAGGAAGGAAGTCTTTGTAGCAATTATTTTTTAAGGGGTGGCTGATTTTTGATTCTGTAAAATTAGATTGTCTTTAGATCTCTTCAATGTCGCTAATGTATATACACGGGTCTATTTTAGCTATTTGAGATAATTAGTGGTGTATCTAAATAGATAGACCTAACTACTATCTCGAATGTTGATTGTAGTATATGCTATTTTGATGCTTTGATAAATATTTTAAAAAGGTGCACATTTCTAATGTTTGTGTAATATGTTTACTTAATTCTCACATTTATAATCAACAACAATCTCTTGGAAAAATTTTCCTTTAGAACAATTTTTTTATAAAATATGTTATTCAACTTGAGCTTCGCACGGGTTTGTAACTAGTTTGTTTGAAAATATAACGAAAACAGAAATGTTAGTTAAAATAGCGCGAATGAAAGAAGCAGTTGAAGCTGTTATATAAAGCTTAAAAAAAAACATTCGTTCATTGATTTTGTTACAACTTCACTGAAACTTGAACTCCACGTTTTCTTCTCTAATTCTCTGCTAAGAAACCAAAGAAAGAATGTCTCTGAGAGCTGATACTTCTTCATCATCTTCTTCGTCTCAGAGGAAGAATGCCTCTACCGGAGTTGAGTCGGAAGATGGTCATCGGAGGAGGAGAGATGGCGGCTTTAAGAATATACTTCCTGGAAAACCATCTTTTTCCAAGAGGCGGAAGTTTTTTCGTGAAGATACTTCTTCTCCAATGCCCACTGAGGATCCTCCTTTCCCCGTCTATATCTCAGATGCAGTATGTAACGTTTACACCTTTTCTTTCAAATTCAAGATTACTCAATCAAGAAACAATTATTTATTTTACCATATTCTCAACTTTACAATAATCTCATGATTCAAACTTTTTCTGACATGTCCATACAATTATTGGTGGTGACTTGGATTTCAACGTGCAGGAATATGATGTTATAATGGCCAAGGTAAAATCTTTTTTTCATTAGTTATGTTTATGTACTCTCTCTCTAGTTTATGCATACTTCTTAACAAAATCATTCACTATACTAATTTCTATCATAAAATGAGTTTTACTCACTAAACTACTCTTTTTAATATATAGTAGTTTGCAGAATTGTGATATAATAAATGGAGATCTTAGTGAAAAAAAGGGTAGTTAATACTCCATTAGTAATTGAAAATGGTTAATAATATGACTCTAACAAAATAAACTTGACACTTAATGTTAGACGGATAGAGTAGAAGAACTAATTAGTCTGTGATATGTTAAGATACCAAAAATTTATTGTATTGTTGGAAAGTTGTAATTAATACTTTTATGTTTTAGAATTTAGGGTAACTATGATAATTGTTCCATATCAAGAGCATAGCCATGATTAAGGAGCAATACCAATTGCCAAAATAAGAGGCTTTAACAGAATTCTGTTGAGAAAAAAGGTCCTTGTTAGAGCTAGAGCTACATATAATGCATGTCGGACGACCCTTAATGTTCTTTAGCATGTCGGATGACCCTTAATGTTGTTTAACAGGTGCAAACTGTTCTTGCAATGAAACAGGACTTACTGTCGGACGACCCTGCTGCACAACTGGAAGCAACTACTCAGTTTGGAAAGCTACTGTCAGGGGGTATGAATGTAGTCGTTGTATTTTACCTGGGGTGTTTTACTCGTTTCTTATGTTATGCCTAAATTCTATGATGCCACTGTGTAATGTCCTCATCTAGATTACTTTTAATAAAACAAAGTGTTACACATTATGTAATCTATAGGTGTATGTGTTTTCCTAAATCATGATGTGGTGCTCATAAGTTCTTAATTGTTAACCAAATTTGAACATTTACTGACACATCTCTGTTCAGGCTACATCCCTCTAATTGATAAGGTAAAGCAGGCTGGTGTTATCCCGCGGGTTGTGCAGTTTTTGAAAAGGGATGATATGCCCCAACTGCAGGTATGAATTTTTTTCTATCAAGTAATTCCTGAATGAGATGATTTTGACCTCACTCACAAATATTATATCTGCAGTCCATGGCAGCATGGACTCTGATCAATGTCACCGCGGGATTGTCTGAGCATACAAATACTGTGATTGAACATGGTGCTGTTCCTCTGCTTGTGAAGCTTCTGAGCACTGGTAGCGATGACGGCAAAGAACAGGTGATGTCTTCCTCAATCTCGTGGCATAATTGCTTTGAGAAAACTATCGTGTATGCATGTATCTATGTATGAGTTAATCGCTTACACAATTTCAATGTCTCGTGTATTGAACAGGCATTATGGGCATTAGGTAATATTGCTGGTAGTTCTGTGACCGCAAAGGATCTTGTTTTAAATCATGGTTCACTTCCTCCATTATTGTCTCTGTTGTGGAATCCTTCTACAACAATAAAATCTACATGGAGAATTGCTATATGGGCTTTTGTCAACATTATTCCTGGAAAGCTTCCACTAACTCTTGGGGATCAGGTTGGGAAAAGTTTGCAAGGATTGCATGTGCAGTAAATTTAGCATATCCTATATAATTTAATAAATATAATGAATTTAGACATTGTTTTGTTATCTTCTCTTCTCCAACTGCATGCTCTCCTGTTATCTTTTTCAGATTTTGCCAGCATTACCCGGCCTTCGGGAACTCTTATTGATGCCTGATGAACCAGTTTTACTATATGCATGCTGTATTCTCTGCTGGCTTACTCAGGATGGTTCAGACAAAATGGTTCAAGCTATCGTTGAGGGAAATTTTTGCCCGCGACTTGTAGAGTTACTACTGTAAGTCCTTGACTGATTAGTGATTACAATACATTTGTGTCTTTTTTTGGTAGCACTGATATTCTCGAGGTGACTTCGTCCATGTTATCTTTTTCTCTTGTGCCCTGATACAGGAATCCGGGGTCAGAAGTTGTAATGCCTGCTCTGCAGGCTCTAGGAGAAATTGCTTCTGGTGCTAATGATGCTCAGACTCAGGTAAAAATAAAGATGTGTTACTATCTAATGATTCTAGGAACCTCTAAACATATTGTCATTAAGGTTGTTGAACATGTCACGCTAGTGTCAAATGAGAGTTATATAGACTACTGAGAGAGCATAATTTTGTTGTCACGTTCCTCTTTTATGGCATTCTAAATCAAACTGATTTATTTTATCATATATTTCTACTAATTTAACTACGTCTTTTCAGGTTCTAATTAACAGTGGAGCTCTTCGTTGTCTTAAAGATCTTCTTACACAAAGTGATAAAATCATCCTTGAAGAAGCTTGTTTTGTCATTTTGAATATCGCAGGTGGGAATATTGCTCAAAAACAGGTAAGCAATGATTTGGCCCTGCTTTATTTAGTAATGATTTTTCTATCGAGTAGTTTCTTAGTGACTGTTTGTTGAAAATGCTACTCTTAAACTCATTTTTGGAAGGAATAGTGGTCCATTTGTGAAGTTGAATATATGTGACTGAGGAGTGAAGAATGTGAATCACATTCATTTTTTAAATGCCGACTGAGATGTGGAGAGAGCTGAGAAGATGAATTTTTCTTGAATATTCATGTGGATTGCATTTATCCGAAAAGATATCCATGGACTAAGACTGTTTCTGGAAGTTTATGTATATAAGACTGTCTAAACCTCTTAAATATTGTCACAACTAATATTATTAAGATCATTTCTTCAGGATGTCATTGATGCCGATCTTATTAGTTCTCTTGTCAGTCTCACAAAGGCTGACTTCGACATTAGGAAGAAGGCCGTGTGGGCTATTGCTAATGTCACTGAGGGAACTCATGAGCATATTCGGTAAGTTCGACCATTGCATTTTAATTTCCTTTATCATTCTTCTGGGGTAAAATGAAAAAGTTTTACTTGTAAGAAAAATCAGTATAAATAATAAACAGATACCTTAAAAAGAAGGGCATGTAGTTTGATATACTGTTTTGTTTGTGTTCCCTTGAGTTGGGATTGTGGTTTATTAATAATTTGGTCTGTGTTACAATGTTATTCTTTAGTCCTTTTGCATTTTATCTTGTGATGAAAACTTATGACATGTACAATTGACAATGTTCTAGGTACTTGGCGTGTAATGGGTGCATCGAGGCACTCAGTGATCAATTGAGCAGCACAGACGCGTCTATGCTGGGACTTTGTCTGACTGGGCTGAAAAACATTTTAAAGGCAGGAGAAATTAACAAGGATAAGGGGGTGAATGTTTATGCTAAAATGATTGAAGAGTGTGCAGGATTGGATAAGATTGAAAGATTATTGCTAAGCTATGACAACAATCTCATTAATAAAATAGTGGTGTGCATTTTGGACACATATTTTCCTGAGGACCTTGAAACCGTAGATGACTAGGTTTCCTTGTTACTCCTCTTTTTAAGGTCATATTGAACAGTTAGCTGTCTTACATATACTAACATTACAATAAGAGAAAAGAAAAAATATATTTGTATATGTTATATTTGCTCCCTGTGTGATCGGTTCTGCTCTTTATTTTAGTTAACATATATTTGCACACTTGTATATGATCACTGGTGTGAAGTGTGAACAATCTAAGAGGCGTATATTTCTATGCTATTTTCTATTCCATTTTCTCTAATAGGTTGTGTGTAATGAGATCTATTGTTGTTCTTTTTATTTATTTATTTGGGGGGAAATAGGATAAAAAGGTAATATAGTGATTGATTTATTAAATTTGATATGGAGAAATGAAGAATTGATAGGGGAATGTTTGTGTTCGTGTCACAGATACACTTACTTATATTCTATCCTAGAATGAATGATATCATCTTAAAAATAGGAACTAATTTAAGGTTTGATCTTTTCTTTTTCACATTGCATGTCATATTAGAGGAAAATGCATAGATCTTAAATCTTAGACTATGTGAACTAATTATGGGAAAAGCAAACAGTTACAAGCCTATTTTGATGTTTTACCAAACTCCAAAATTATTTGGTAATTTCTCTTTCACTATTCTATCAAAACAGACCAATATAGGAAGAAAAAAAATCCAACCTGCTAAGTCAGATTAATAAAAGAACAACGAAAATGGTTTATGTCAAAATCTAACTCCCATTCAAAAAATAAAAATCAAACGTCTAACTTGTTCTTCATCATTAGAGAATTCAATGAAACAAACCAATATAAGTTTTCATAACTAGATCAAGATTGTCGGGTAGTCTTGATTGAATCCATGAAGGCATCCAAATGGTTTTCAAATTAAATTAATCTCCTGAAACAAATATTGAATAATTAATTGTAAGATGATAAGCATAAATATTTTTTTTTTTTTTGGTCTCATAAGCATAAATATTATATATCTTTATAAATTTATATATCACTGGTATGATTTTCAAACTTTACTTTATAGATTATTTATATATAGTTGTGTTGATGGTTGGAGTAAATGCCTAGAACGATAAGGGAGGATGAAAGTTCCAAGGAGAATTTACATTGACCTCCCTCAAGGTTTGTTAAAATGTCACACACCCCTCTATTTATTAATCAAACACAAACCTCCCTTAATTTTCAATGTGATGAACACCTACCCTTATAGGGTAACACTAACCAAGTCGGGTCAACTACATAGATAAAATTACACCATAATGTTCTATCATAAAGCACAATTGAATTCAACTCATAAACCTGCTTTCTATAGGGTAACACTCTCAATGCCCTGTTAGAACAGATATTGGTTGATCCACTCACAAAAAATTATGACCTAGGCCTCCTCCATATTTGTGAAACGGCCATTGTTGATTCTTTCATTTCCTTTCTTTTACTCACTATGCTCCTCCGTTTTATTTCTCCTTATGCTTTTATGTAATTCAAATTAATAGATGTTTAATTTTAAATTGGTATATGTACAAATGTTTTGGAATGCATCTTAAGCAAGTTGTTGTCGTCAAAACAAGAACATGATGGCAAAGCTATTGGTGATGCTCAAAAAATGACAACACCTATATTAATGATAATCAAAAGAAAATAGATTCATCTTTGCTCAAAATTACCATCAACTCATCAAAATTACACAAACTAGTAAGAATAAAAAACTTGTCGACAAAGTGGCCATACAAAACTAAGAACTTCGAGGAAAAACGTAGAGGTGTGTTTTCCCACTAACTGTGCTAACATTGTTAACTTGAGGGAGGTTAGTGTTTTTTCAAAATTAAATGGGGTGTTTGTGTTGTTTAATATAACTTTAAAGGAGATCAATGTAATTTTCCCAAGTTCTATCACCACTCCATAACATCATACCAAGAGATACTAACATACCACTTGTTAAAAAAAACAAAATTAACATACTCGCTTTTTTCATTAAAATAAATAGTATAAACTCACTATTGAAAAAAGAAAGTATATACTTCATACCAATACTAGTATCGAGGATTTCTCTGACCCCTTGAGTAAACATCTTTCTACAACTTTCTCTGAATCGGGTGTGAAAATCTTTACCTTCTCTAACTTCCTTGAGTGATTTATAATATACAGCGCAAAGTCTAACTCAGTTTTTATGTTTTGAATTCCTTTAAATTCAAATGCAATGAGACTGATTGAAAGACATGTCGGAGTTACGGATGGCCCCACCCAACTCGAGTTTCCAACCTCCTTTCTTTGAGAATTTTTTTCAATTTCCTTCTGCATGTAAACAATACCAAAAATTATTGTTGGAATCTTCCAAACTTCGTGTATCTTTTACTTGGTCTTTGCATTTCTTGTGCTAGATTTTGAGCTTATTAATATATTTTACCTTTTAAAAATTTGTGCAAATATAGTTAAGAAAACATCATACATACCTCAATGGCAAGATCCTTAAGTTTTGGAGTATTATGTAGAAAGCAAACAAGCATACTCCAACTGATATTCTCGGATATTTCAACCGATAAAGATAATAAATTGTGAAAAGTGAGAAGATGTATTTTTTCAAGTTTGTCCTCCATGCTTAGAATCTGCATAACAAGATTAAAAAATGAAAAGAGATTTGCATATGGGTGGCAAAATATGGAACTTATCACTAAAAAAGAAAAAAAAATTATGAAACTTACATGAAAAGTTTTAGAACCAAGAGTCAATGATTTGACATTAGAAAGTCCTTTCATGAGTGTGTACAGACTGTAAAAATCCGGAAGTTGATCAATGAAAAGAGTAGCTTCATCGAGATTGGACAAGTTTACAACCTCATATATTATGGGCGACGATGAATAATCAGTAATAGAAAGAACTTCAAGTGACGGGGCATTAATTTGCACAGGACCAATGTGAGATGCAACTATAGGCATGAATAAATAAAGGGTTAATCTCTTTAATAAGAGAAGAGAGATATTGATGGGTTGTTGAAAGATGTCCTCATGTGGACAACCGGATAGAAATTTATCGAGATCATACTCGACATGATCGTCAAACATAGTAAGTAACACAATTAATCGAAGATGAAGAATCTTTAGTGACGGTAAATATACATCAAAAGAAGAACTGAATCCTAGACAAATCCTGCCCCGCAACTTTAAGACCACAAGTGACTCGCACCTAAAAAGCCTAAGGGGCAATAAGGTTTTTCCATGGAGCAACAATTCCAGGTCAAGTTCCTGGACCATGAGATCTAATGCCTTTGAAACCCACATGTGTACATCTTGTGGTTGACAGGCTACCACACTATCGAGACTTAGTTTTCTGATATTTTCGGTGCGTCTTAGAAGAGCAGCATAGACAGATTGGTCTGGAATCTCAGGTAATTCAAAGTGAAGGTCGGGGATCTTGGTGCAGATCGACCCCCATCTAGTGGATAGAACACATGTTCTATAAGACTCTTTTGTTGATAGGAAAGACAAAATATGAAAAATCAAATCGTCCGAGAGATTGCTTAATCGGTCATGTTCTTCATCGCAAGAGCACACCACTGTTTCATAATTCTCGTCTACTTCCTCAATCCTAATATGAAAAATCAAATCGTCTGAGAGATTGCTTAATCGGTCATGTTCTTCATCGTAAGAGCACACCACTGCTTCAGAATTCTCGTCTGCTTCTTCAATCCTAATATTAAAAATCAAATCGTCTGAGAGATTGCTTAATCGGTCATGTTCTTCATCGTAAGAGCACACCACTGTTTCAGAATTCTCGTCTGCTTCTTCAATCCTAATATTAAAAATCAAATCGTCCGAGAGATTACTTAATCGGTCATGTTCTTCATCATAAGAGCACACCACTATTTCAGAATTCACATCTACTTCCTCAATCCTTGATACATATGAAAGAGAACGATTACTAAAAAAAAAAGCTTTCATAGAATTATTCAAAGTCTGATCCAAAAACAAACACAAACTACATTACTAAAAAAGAAAAGAAAAATCATATAATAGCATGTCCATGTCATACATGCATCGATTATGAAAATACAAAACCCTAAATGAAAAGGTCAATGCCTTCATAAAAAACACAGGAAGAATCCTATCTAAGTTCACACAACATTATTTCATCTCTATGATTTATAAGCATTATGGGTTTAGCGGAAAATGATGGTGCTTAGGGTTAAAAAAAATTAATATTGAGAAGAAAAAAAACTTACCTCATCGGATCGGTTACATCTGCTTGTCGATTGCGGAGTGGTGAGGCATGAAGAATGAATGATCTTCAACCATGAGAGTAGAGAGGAGCGTAGTAGGGTTTTGTGAAAAGAATCAATTACGCAGTGTTGGGAATTATAGAAAAAGAAGCTAGAGAAGTAGCAGTGATATTGTGCATTTCTTCTGCTTGGAAGATGAGAGAATTTTAGGCGACAGAAAACATTCACATTGCATTCTGTTATATACAAGAGGAGCCTTCATTGCTTCCTACAAATACTCCTATCTATGTGCCTGCCAACATCAATTTGCAATGAATACTGATACTCCTATCAATGCTAAAGATATGATATTTACAAATATTTACATTTCAGCTTTTTTAGGGAGCTAAATTATAATCAATATTTATACTATGTATAAAGAAAATAACTTATTTCAGCTCTTTTGGATTGGTTTTTTCTCTTTCCAAAAATGCCCTCAAATTTCAATACAAATAACAAATGTAACAAATAGATAAAAATAAATTTAAATATTAAAAAAAATGTAACAAACACGATATGAACATATATATATGTGCGTGTGTTTCCTTTAATTATCATTTAAAAAATGTAACAAATTAGATGAGTACATTTATACTTACTTTTTCATTATCCCAACCATACCCTTAAACAATTTTTTCTATAATAAAGATTGTTGTTGGTGTCATTAAAAAAAAGAAATTTATATTATATTTTTTTGTTATATTATTGATGTCATTGAAATAGATAATCATGATTAGTTTCGTTTGTTATAACTAGAAAGCAATAAACATTTTTTTTTTTGAACAAGCCAAGAAAGCAACAAACATTTATATTTTTAGTTTTAATCAAAATCAAAATTTCACAAAAAAAACATCATTCATAAATTTTGAACGTTAACATAATAAAAAGCGCGACTTGCTAGTATGTATAAAAAAGATTGCAATATAAAATATATTTCTAAACCATGTCTTTAATATGAGAAACAAATCATAGCAAGTCTTAAAAAAGATTATAAACAAGGGTCCCTCTATTATGGACCTTTTTTTAAATGGTCCAAGCATGGACCTCTCCAATACAATTGGCTATAGCTCGCTTCAGTTTTGTTTTTATTCTGCTCATTTTCATCGCTTCTTCTACATGTAGTGTGTCATCTATTGATCTTCGATGTAATCTCAGATCCAACCACTTTTCAGATTTTGATAACTTGTTTCATTGCTTAATATTATCTTGACTTTCTGTTGCCGAAACTGTCTTGTATCAGTTAATAATATACACTAATTATCTTAAATTTTGATCATATCCAAGCACTTTCCGGATTTTGATAACTTGATTTCTGCTAAAAACTTTGCAAAATCAGACTTGGTAAAAACTCACAAAAATGATTTAGTACCTTCTATCTTAAATTAAATAAATATGCTATAACCCTATTCAACCATGTCAAAACAAGATGAAAACTCATTTTATACCCCGTCGAGCTTTCAAGTTGGAAAGGGAGTAATGAATGGAGTGGAAATAGTGATACAGAGTAATTAGTGTAAAAGTAATCTACAAATCTTCATGAAAAATGATTTTTCATAACCGTGAATATTAAAGCTTAAAGCTTGAATCTCTAACTTAGGAAAATTAAAATGTGCATGTGTTAGGGTAGTGGAGAAGGGAGATAGAGGCACTTGTGAAAGGGTTCACCTATGAAGCAAAGGGGCAACATTTTTTTTTGTTTTTTGACTTTTTTATCAGCCGGTTAATTACCTAGTGTAGTAGGTTGAACTAAAAGGTCAATGGCTGAACCTTTTTGCAAAGGGTGCATATTCGGGGCTTATATTAAAATGATTTTTTTTTAAGTAAGTAAAAGGCATCGCCTTTTAAAACTAATGAGAATTTATTATATTCTTTTTGACGAGACCGTATATTCTTTTTGACTTAACTTTTTTCTTTGACGAAATAATTGACTTTAATTTTTCTGTAATCGGACTTATCTCTTTTGTCTCGATTCATCTTATTTGTACCTTATGGACTACTAAATAGTAGAAACATCATATTTTTTATGGGTCAAAACTAGGAAACAGGTAAGAAATCATAGCAAATCTTGAAAATATTCTAATATAATTATAAATTATATTCTAATTATATCTTATTTGAAATCTAGAATATATTTAAATCTAAATTTAAAATCATAGAGTATCCATATTATTTCATAAAGTGTCTTTTATAATTCACTCTTGAGCAAAGGAAAAGAAAGAAGGACCTATGAACAAAAACATGTTTGTGTCCAAAAATTGGTTTCAGATGAAAATACAAGAGTCATTCATATATGGTTGGAAGCGGTCAACGGAAGAGAGGGGAAGACTTCGTTCAGATTAGAAAGAACAAACGTCATGAAATGCTCTTCAAGAAACGATGGGAAGGTAACCAGCTGGATACACATGAACATATCGACCCATTGGTATGCATGTTTTCCTTAGTCTTTCCTTTTTGTATAAGCAGTACTATAATTTACTACCCTATAGTTTTGTTAAGCGTCAATACTCTTCGATAGTAAGATTAATTCAAAAATTTAATTATTTAAAAATAATTAAAAATAGAAAATAACATGGCATGATTGATTGATGTGTATCAAATATCTACCCAACAAAACTTGATTATTCAAATTTTGATTAAAATTATATGTATAGATGTAATTTGTGACTTTCAAACAGTAATAAACTATGTTTATCTTTTACCTACAATATAACAAATATAAGATAAATTCTAATCATTGTCAGTAACGCTCACAATGATTAGAATTTATCTTATTTAAGGGTATAACTGGAAGAATAAAAAGATCCAACCAGAAATCTCATATTCCCTTTATATATTGCTAATGATTGTTGTTGTTGTTGTTCTTGTTGTTATTATTATTAGCATTAAGACGAATATTAACGCAGCGTCCGTCTTTCTACCTTTATTAACAAAGAACAATAACATGGTAAAAAGTAATTAAGTGAATAGTAAAATTGAAAGAAAAATGTTGCATCGAAACACAATACCTTTTTATATAAGATCAAAATAATTTATTTACTTTTGTAGTGTCAAATATTGTTTCTTTGGTTGTCGATTGTTCCGTGTAATTAACCAATGTTTTAATTAATATTGTCACTAACGTTTAGACAAACAAACTCGTATTTGTTTGTCCGTTTTTTTATTGTGTTAACGTATGTAAATTATGAAAAGTATTTTTATCATTTTCATTAAAATTATTTTGATTAAACTATAGGTATATATATTTACGATTTTCAAATGTAACAAACTATAGTTATCTTTTTCAATGATGTCAACAATACATAAAATATAAAT
>Ga0315913_1005029_pt1 | contig 16038 bp, 7 predicted proteins | sample MpolsnodulesMG_FD_207736 | JGI IMG/M metagenome (GOLD analysis project Ga0315913, IMG submission 207736) | Medicago polymorpha root nodule microbial communities from Los Angeles, California, United States - small nodules | ecosystem: Host-associated > Plants > Roots > Nodule | place: USA... | reverse complement strand
AAAATCATTTGATATGTTTTTGATAATCACCAAGATTAACGGTGTCCTATAAAAACACATAAACCGTTAGTTTTGATGGGTCTCAATAACATATCCAATGATTTTAGATTTGTATAAAAATTTACATGGATGATCTATGTGATATAAACTTATAATCTAACGGTCAAATTTTGAAAATATTAATCGGGTAAAACGATATTGAACGATGTAACATTTGGTGTAACTTTTAGCGGTGTAATTTGATTCATCCTATATATATATCTGGTTTTTTCCTTTATCATTTAAAAAGTGTAACAAACTAGAGGAATATATTTATACTTATTTTTTCATTATCTCAATTATACCCTTAAACAACTTTTTATATATAATAAAGATTGTTGTTGGTGTCGTTAAAAAAAAAGAATGTAGATTTTTTTTGTTTTGTTATGTTGTTGGTGTCATTGAAATAGATAATCATGGTTAATTGGTTTGTTATAACTTGAAAGCAACAAATATTTATATTTTTAGTTTTAATCAAAATCAAAATTTCATAAAAAAAACACCGTTCATAATTTTCAAACATTAGCGCAATAAAAAGAGCAGAAAGATGGGCACGTGAGTGCCCGTCTTTCTACTAGTTAGTATAATGAATAATTTGTCGTCACTGTATAATCATTTCACTCGTGTATGCAACAACGTTTGGTCACGTTAATTGATGAATATGAAAACACATGAATTATCATATTCATTAATTGATGTATTAACATATATATCATGTGTAAAGTAATTGCAACCTTGCATACTACTAGGTATATAACCCGTGCGTTGCACGGGCTTGATTAGAATACATAAAATATGTTTATAAATGAGAAAAATAATAGTTTTGGTTAGTATAATGACTTATATATTTTAGTGACTGAATTTGTTTTAAAATTATATTTAAAATAAGAGAAATGTTTAGAAGAATGACAACGTTTATTGGTTTAGATAGTAAATTTGATAAATATATGTTTCCAAGACGATTAATATAGTTTTTCCGGGTCCCGTAATTTTTAATGAATTTGAGAGATAAATATTTCTTTTATTGAATATTATAAATTTGATAGATCTATTGAATTATTCTTTGATTTAAAAAAAATGACCATTAAAATATTTTTAAATTTTTCTCACATCAATTGAATATAGAATAGATAAAAAAAAATGTACTTTTAACATAGATGATGTGTCATTCATTCGTATTAGAAATCAAAATCAAAATCATAAAATAAAATAGCATGAAAGTAAAAAGGACAAAACATGATAGTAGGAAAAGAGAAAGAATAGCAAGAAAATAAATGTAACTCAAAAAAGCTCATCGAACTACTCAAAGGCACACCTCTAAAGAGGGTATAATGGATTTGAACTATCTTCTACATTTTTTTCTTGACCTTAGACACCACATTTGTAAAAGTTTCTTCCCTTTTTCATAGTCTTGGTCCAAGCTTAAGAATTACTCATAATTTTAAATTTTATCATATACATTCATTTAGTTTAAATTTCACGATATACATTCATTTAGTGTTTTCCTAATTAAACAACTACATATGTGTAACTTGCATCATATCCTTCAACCTTCTCAACATCTTTATTATTATTTTTTAAGAATAAATAGTAGACACTTGTCTTGATGTTTATAAACTAAAATAGCGTTTTTATATAGTCTTCCATATTTAATTTATAGTATTTGAATAAAAATGGATTGAACTTTAACTTCCTAATGTTCTATATTATTGATATTTATATAAAGATTCTATTCGTAGACTATAAAAAATAAAAATAAAAGTAGGGCTAAACTACTCCGTCACCGAGTAAATTGAATCATATCATAAAAACCAAAAAAAAAATAAAAAATAGGACATTCATATAAATTATATACACGGTATCATATAAAATATATCATTATAAAATTATATTGATCATTTTATTTTGTCATTTATCCTATTTTTCTACAAATATCGTTTTACCATTCTATACTATGTTCTATACAACATTTCATGACAAAAAAGGTATTCTTTCAAAAAATTTAATAGATTATAATAATTATAGATTAAATTGGATAAACATATAAATGATACCGTGTAAATAAATATATAATATATTATAACAATTAATTAGCACTACATTCATATAAATTAACTAAAAATTTAAAATAATTTATTTAAAATCTATCTTTAAAAAGTTTAATCTCATCTATAAAATTTTCTGTATAAAACAACTTCAAAATAAATTCAGTAAATTTAAATTTGTATTTCTTTCAAAAAAAGAAAACTTTGTATTTAAATAACAGTTACGGTTAAAAAAAACACCTACATGAGTTGTCGTTTTCATAAACTTCTTGAGATAGATGCATCAAAAGTGAAAGAGTTAGAAAAGTAAACTAATAAACATTATATCGATAAAAAAAAAGTGTAGCTAAAATATTTTTCTAATCTAAGTAATTTGAGTTCATATCATGTCATAGATTAGAAACCAATGAATAATCAAGAGATAAAGAGTAACAAAAGTGGTTGTGGTGGATGGGGGAAACCAAGAGAAAAAATTGAAGAGGTATCTCAGTTTCTAGAAAAAGACATAATGGAAAAAATCAGAGATAGTTTTTGAGAGTGACGATTCAATATCTTCAACTAAAGCAATTCACCATGCAATAACAGTTTTTGTTCAATAGGAATTTTTACAACTGAAAATGAAAATAAAATGTGAGAGAGATGATGCACAACTTGGTGAGTGAATTCTCTCTTTAACAGCATAATAATAGTGTTATAAATATAAAACAGCTAAAGAATGTTTATGGACTAATCAATCTTATTTTTTTCAAGAATTTTCATTAACACTTTGATGCTTTGCATCATCACTGGTGTCACTTTAAATTTATGTACCAAGAAAGTTAAATCATAAATACCAATGCCACCTAAAACTCATACATACATAACCTCTACGATCTTGCCTCCATTACAAACATTTTACTTTTGTTCAAACACAATATATGATCCTCCCTTACACTTATACCCACTTGATTGAAGTTTTACATGCCCATATGAACGGCCGAATTTGAGCTTATAGTGACTTATGAGATCCGAAATTTTTTATGTTGTGGTGTGATGATGATTTTCGAAAATCATTGAGGATAGTGTTGGTGTTCTTGATATTCAAGAGGTGTTCATGATTTTTTTTTGAGGATTTTTGAAGTTTGATCTAAAAAAGTAGAGAGAAAATAAAAATGTGTTTGTGAGTGTGATTGGTGAATTTTTGACTAATGTGACCTTTTTTGACGCGTGAACAGTGACTGAATTAAATACTGCTATTTATAGCTAGGTTCCTATGATGCAAGGCAAAGACTAACATGCCCCTGCAGCTGAGACTTGGGCAAAGGGACACTAAAGACCAATGAGAAAGTGACATGTAGACAGAGACAAAAGACTTCTAATAACTAAAAAAGAAATGATTAAATGATAAATATAATAAAAAATGAAAATTACTTATAAATAAATAAAAAACGAAAATCAATTTTAAATAAATAAATGACATTTAAAAAAACTAAATAATAAAAAAAAAGTCTCTTTCGGTAACCAAATGAGGTATTTTAAAATACATCTCTACCGAAATTTCGTCTGAGACGACAAAATCACACGGGTTTTAAAATACGAATAAAAGATTTTTTTAACTGTTTAAAATATGAGTAAATACAAAATGAAGATTTTCAATTACTTAAAATACGATAAAAAACAGTTTTAACTACTTACGATACGAACAAAACCCTTTAAACGACTAAAATACGATTAAAAAATTTAACTGTTTGAAATACGCATGAGAAAAAGTTTTGACTGATAAAAGGGTGAACACCAACATTAAGTGGTCAAAACTTAGGGTATGACAATAAGTATATATGAAATGGAAGATAACAAATCATCATTTTAAAAGCAAATAATCATCAGTCGTATAGAAAAACAATTATGTTTGACAGAGACTTAGGTTGACAGATATGCTACGATATGCCCGGTATCAATTATAAATACATAATTTCTATCTTTAGTGTCGACTAAATCGAAATTCAAGACTTATGTCCAGGTTTTTAGATTCAGCTATACTTTCATTAGTTAAATTATAATTGCAATGATTTTATGTTTAAGTGTGTAACCATTCTTTAACACATCAATATAGTTTGTTTCTTATTTGAAAAAAACAATAAAACCTCTTGTAAATAACTTAATTTTAATTTTGCTTTAAAATTATATAATATAAAACGTTAATTTTATTTAGGATTGTGTTTTCGCAACCGTTTGAAAATTAGAGATGGTGGGAAGTTGTAAACAAAAAAAGAGATGTATTTGAAAGTGTATTTTTCTTCGTATTTGAAAGTGTATTTTTAAACTAAAATTTGTTCGGTAAATTTTGTAAAATTTTTTTACAGATGTATTTTAATGATTTAGTAAAAAAATATCTTTCAAAATGCAACACTTCATTTTCAAAGCAGAACTTAAAGTACTTTTTGTATGGAAACCTATCGAAGGACTTTTCTTTCATACACTTACAATCGTATATAAAATTTTCAAAGTTACATTAATTTTTACAATAAAATCTTAAATCATTATTTGACTTGAAAGAATATTTGGATTTACAACTCTTTTGATAATTACAAAATTAAGGTAAAACCTTAAACTTAAAATATGACAAAGCTAAAATGAAATCAATGTGGGGTGAGATATTGATTTTCTCATTGAGTTTTCCAAGTGAGAGAAAACAAAACCTTGTCATTGAACAAAATTATTAATCAAACTATAACATAAATAAAACATACTAAGTTTTCAATTTATTTGAATTAACATGAAAAACATAACTCAACAATTCAAATTTAAAAACATACTGCAGTTATAGCCTTGATATGTAACAGTTGTGACCGCACTTTGACGGCGCCAATCCACATAGGTAGGTTTATCTGGCATCACATTGATCATTTTGGTCCTTTCTTCCTTCAGATTTCTAAGTTCAGGTATTTCAGGAAGTATTTGTTTCTCTTCTTCTTCGGGATCTCTAAACTGATTTGGAATTGTGTAAGAGAATCCGCATGAAGTGGTTAACAAAACCACTATTCCAGCCATCTTGTTGGTCGCGAGCCTTTGAGCTGCATGAAAGATGTTGTTCAATCCACTCATCTTTAAATCAAAGAGACAAATACATTGCATAATTCAAATGTTAATATCAAATGATGTTAAAATTAACAAGTGTCGGTGTTGAAGAGTTAATTTCAAGTGTTATGTTGAATTGAAATTATAAAATTAAACTCCTAATAAGATACTGACCAATCAAATTAAACTTGAAAACTTCACACATCAATGTAAAATGAATAATAATAACATCAATTACAAAAGTCAATTTCTAATAACCAGTGCAACACTTAAACAACATAAACCTATACAACCAAGCATATGAAAACTTAAATACAATGCAAATTCATCGGTGAATTAAACTCAAAGTAATACATATAATTAACTTTTGCTCTAGGTCACCAAACTTGAGAAAACTCCGATAACCTAAACTATTCTGAGAAATTATTTTTTAAGGCAGAGAAAGATTAACTCTGATGAACGTTACCTCATTTACCCCTTCTTACACGTCCTATCTTAGAAGGATAATCTAGATAGCTAGGGTGAATCCCATTATTCTTACTTCAATATTATACATTCATTTGATCCATTATAACTAAAAATAGCTAGATCAAACTCAAATTCAGAGTATATTCACTTAACATTTATTAATTTGACATAACATGTCAATTCATCAATTTCATATACAATTAGGACTTTAACAACCTCTTAAATTTAATTTACCTAGCATTAATCTATTTCATATCAAACCACACAAGCATTAAAACAACAATTCGTTAAACTACATCAATCACAATTAGTTTCACTATAACATATGCATATCTAACTCAAGATGTAGTTTTCTATAGTCAATAATGTTGCCATAAAATTATGTGACAACACGTTTGTGTTCACAGATTTATTGAGATATGCTCCTACGTGCTAAAATTATGAAATTTAATGTGATAAAAGCAGAATATGTCTTCTTTCAAATGCAAACGGTCTCACTCAAAAACGAGTTTCCTAGCTCAAGATATAAATTATTTAATGCAGAAAATTTTATAAAACAAAACAATTTTCATAATATGACGAAAAAAATAAAAAAGTATAGTAAAATAACAAAACTTTCCTTTATCATAATAATATATGTTATCTTTAAAACCCAGCTGGTTGCACTCAAAAATGAGTTCTATAGCTCAAGCTACATGAATTTCAATTTAGTTATGTCATAACCATTTTCAAGTAAATACAAATTAGATTTTGTAATGTTGTTCACTTCACTTTTTTTCCCATCAATTTAATTTGTTTTTTTAAATCATATTAACATCGGTTTAGAATAAATAAAGTTGTCGATCCCTTAATTTCTAAGGACCTCTATCAGCTATCAAAATCATTCATTATTGAGTTGATACTTGGAAACTAATTGCAAAGATGATATTGTTATGCACTAAAATATTTTATCAATATCAAATATGAATTCTAGAGACAATAATAAGGGAATCTACCATGCAACCTTAACCATAGAGCTAATATATATTTCCAATTAAACATTAATGCGACAAACAGAAGTTTCATGCACACTATCAAAAGAATTTGTTATAACAATGAGTGAATGTATCTTACAATAGATAATAAGTTAGGTTTCTCACATGTTTCTGACATTAACACAATGATCACAAAGAAACAAACATATTGACTATCTATATTAACCAATTTAAAATCTTTAGACATGATATTTCATAGTTTTAAGCATAATACATTTGTTACATGTTAGAAATCCAATTTAAACTGATAACTTAATTTTAAGGATTGAATGAAACATGCATCAAAATTCCAATGTTCAAGCACAACTATAACAGAGAAACAATTAATAAGTCTAATAAAACTATTCCTTTGAATAACTAATATTATCTCAAAGGTTTAACACAAACATCAATTAGAGTTGAATATAATGAACTCCTCGTTTTAATTAATACAAATGTAGAAGTGTAAAATTTGGGTAAGTAGAAGATATTACCTATCCAATTTATATTAGGACATCCATGCACACTACTTATAATCTAGCTGATGAGATATCATGTCAAAACGAGATAAGTTATATTTACCTGCATTCTTAACAAGTTTAACATGCATATCAAAATCGCAAATTTCCTATATAACATTCCAAATATTTTATACTTCACCTTTTAAATACTAAATTGCTAGCCGAAGTTAAATATTCATCTCATTTATGTTACTATATTTTGTAACTATAAGAAACATTCCAAATTGCATGCAACTCAATCCACTAAACAGATATATTAAGGTATGTTACATAATTTCTCTATTCAACTAACCTATTTTTATTTTTACTTTATAATCATACATGCAAATTTAAAGATAGTGATAAAGCACTCATCCATGATTAACATGAAAAATTAATGATTCTAATGCATGTTTTTAGTGTTGTGCTAATACACATATAAATCTCCATTATGTATAACACTTGTTCCTTCTTGCATGTCATTAAACGGACAAATAAAAAACAATCGGACCAGACATTGCCTTAAGTTTTACCCTTCTCTTAATTTCCTTCAATAATTTATTTCTAATGAAATAATTCTAGTGGGTGAGAAATTCATTTATATGATCCTCCATAAGACATTTATTTACTTGCAATAGGAGGCATTAAATCAATAGATATCATCCAATAGTTAAATTACATTAACTACTCACTTACTTTTTCTTTGTGTTTATGTTACATACAAAGTAAATTCATAATCTTCATGCAGTTATACAAATTATTCTCACTTCAATATTATACATTCAAGCAGTTATACGGATAATCCACCTAGCTAGGGTGAATCCAATTATTCTCACTTCAATATTATACATTCATCTAATCCATTCTAATTAAGAATAGCTAGATCAAACTCAAATTCATAGTATATTCACTTAACATTTATTAATTTGACATAACATGTTAATTCATCAATTTCATATACAATTAGGACTCTAACAACCTCCTAAGTTTAATTTACCTAGAATTCATCCATCAAACCACACAAGCATTAAAACAACAACAATTCATTAAACTACATCAATCACAATTAGTTTCACTATAACAGATGCATATCTAACTCAAGTTGTAGTTTTATAAAGTCAACAATGTTACCTATTCTAGGATTGAGCCATTTTGAGTTGGACTTGGTTAGAATTCTTAGTCCACTATCTAATTTCTTCTCTAACTCACTTAAATTAGAATAAAAAGGGTGAGGTGAAGAATATTCATCAAATGGAATTTACGGGTTGTTACAAAAAATTGATTTGTGTGATATACATTTAAAATAGGGATTTTATTTTATGTATATTTAGATATTTATATCCAAGCATTTTTTTCATCTTGTCCCATGAGTATAACTCAGTTGGTAGGAACATTGCATATAATATGTACATGAGTAGGTTTACATCTCAGATTCTCCACTTATTTATCTTAAATGGTAAATTTCTAATCACTAGGCTATTTGACCAAAAAAATAAAACTTTTTATTTTACATTGCATATAATATGTACATGGGTGGGGTTTACATCTCAGATTCTCCACTTATTTATCTTAAATGGTAAATTTCTAATCACTAGGCTATTTGACGAGAAAAAAATAAAACTTTTTTATTTTACATTATATAAATTTTTGTGTGATTTATAAACAAATATCTTGCTAGAAATATACTTTAAAATTACCATATTTATCTTTTAAGATGTCATCAAACACTACAAGTCTATTTTTAAAAAATAAAAATCAAGCACAACAAATCTTCAATTTGATAAAAAATAATATATCATATCCCCCACATTACCAAAGAAAAATTATTATTGGATCGTGTTAAAATAAAAATGAATTGTAACAAACTTTACGAAAGTACAACGTTAACAAATAAAAAAATGAAAAGATGTGGCATGCAGGATTCAATTAAGCGGCTTCTCCTTTTTCTTTTTTTATTCTTTAATATTAAGCCACTTTTTTTAACAAGAGCTTCATGTAAAATGTGTTTGGCCCAGCTTGTTGCTTAAAGAAAAAGAGAAGTTTTTTTTGGTGGTGAGAAGAGAAGTTAAATAAAGGCGGGGCCAAACATAGTCTTGAACTTCAAAATAATATGAGAGAAGAGTTGTTTTGTTAAACAATGATTGAATAGAACTATTTATAAGATGATAAATATAACAGTTGAAGATTATGATAGATTTACGATAGGGCTGACCGATCAAATCGACTATAACTATATAACCAAAAATGGTTAGATAGGAATAAACTCAATTACCTCCGTGAACATAGTTAAGTTGGTAGGCTTACCCTCATAGAACACATTGTGGATAACTCGCATCCAAGGATACGGGGGATTGGAACAAAGTATGGAGGTTGAATGTGCCAAACAAAGTTAAAGTTTTCTTGTGGAGAGCATTACGGGGAGTTCTTCCATCTCGCGACAGACTTGGCCAAAGAGGAGTGCACTGCCCGAATACATGTGTGTCCTGTCTGTCACAGCAGTTGGGAAAACTAATGACACACATTTTTTAGTTGCAGCTCAACAATTGAAGTTTGCAAAGAGCTTATTGAATATCATTGAACCTTATGTGGAGTGGAGCAAGCCAAAGGGTTTGTTGAATCCATATTTAGCATCCTGCCACAGTGTAAGCAGCAGATTACTAATATGGTAGCTTTAACATTATGGTGGAGAAGAAATGAAGTGATATGGGAAGATACCAACAGAAGTAATATGGATGTGGCTATACGGACTAGCACAATTTTTACGGAGTGGAACCAAGTCAGATCTCGATCAAAATCTGCTGGCTCGAACCATGACAACAGCAGCGTGCAAATACAGAATAAGTGACTGAGCGGATTTCTGAAATGTAACACTGATGCGGCCTTATTTACAATGGATAACATGTTTGGTTGAGGGATGTGCTTGAGAACTGATAAAGGTGAGGAAATACAATCGAAAACAGTGTGGCAATTTGGCTCCCCATCAGTAGCAGAGGCTAAAGCTTTTGGAGTGTTGGAGGTGCTAAATTGGTTACGTGGTTGGAGTACTCACAACATCATTCTTGAGACTGACTCAAAACAAATAGCAGACGCATTCAGAAGGTTCAAACAACCTTCGAATGAGTTTGGCAGCATTATTACTAGTTGTAAAAATCATTTATCTTTTTTTAACAACTTCGGGAAAAAGTTATATTAGGAGACAAGCCAGTTGTGTTGTTCAATCTCTTGCGAGGGGATCACGATTTTTTGCTAGTCCACAGTTTTTTTATTACAATCCTTCTTGTATCGATATCATTGTTGTGAATGAAATGTATTAAGTTTGCTTTGGTAAAAAAATAAATTATACTAGGATAAGATCCAAGGTAGTAAGAGGTATGGCCTCGCGCACATACAAAATGAATTTGGAATAACGCATTGGGAGTGATACATGGATGCAAATTCCACTTTGAAACAATAAAACTCCATTTAATAATCTATTTGGGATTGTTTTAAATTGTGTTTCGCATGCGTAATATAACAGATTTTAAGTCTTTGCAATGGAATTTCAACCAAAATTTTGACCACAAGGCCACATTTTCTTCAACATAAAAGTTTGCATCGTAACCACGACTTCGACTTAAAACCATTGGTTTTGCTTGTGTCTAGCAAGACTCACTTATGTTAGAAACAGATTTTTGAATAATTTACTCTAAAGTCATCAATCAACCTTTATAAGAGATTTAGGTTTTTCACTAACTTGGAAACTTGTAATCTAAGGAATTGGTGATAGATGCTAATCTGCAGCAATTTTTTAATAAATCAACTGATCAATGATTATGCTGTCATCTTCTATTCAAAGAGTTAGAAGAAGTTGCTCTACTAAGACCTACCCCAGTATGATAGAGAACTTGAAACAAACTTGCATTTGAATAAAGTGGTTATTAGACCTAAGAAGTTGGTGATTAAATTGACCCGACCCAATTTTGCACATTATTAACAATGTAATCTTGGTTACTTGAATTAAATATACATAAAAAGCAAACATGATGATGATGAAGAGGTAGCTTGTCCTTTTATGATTTTATCAAAGTAGTAATATGTCTTAAAATATGGTAGATGTATATGTCGGAAAGAATATCATATCACCTGGAGAAGTTGAAGCAACTGAAATTCATTTGAGCAATTAATTGAGCTTACCAGCAAAGTACCATATAATTTATTGTTAGTTGTTAAGTTATGGAAGATCATGACATGTTGCCAAATCCTTTAAAAAGAACCTCAACTCATAATTAGGTTTATATATTAAGCATGGTTCTTACCTTACAAGGCATGAATGAGTCTTACCAATAAGAATCATCACTTCTTTCCCTTAACTTTTTTCTTTTGGGTTTTAGTTTGGTAGGTGTCTCCCAATATAAGTAATTTGCATTATAAATGATGATTACTAATATGTCTTTTTCTTCCATGTAATAATCACTTCAAAAGAAATTGTTAAATGAAATAAAAACTTCTTCCATGTTACAATTTTCCACAGCATAATAGCATATCCTTTATGGGCAATTAGCACTCAGAACCAAATGGCACAGCAGAAAGGTTTTGGTATTGATGCTTGATTTTATGGTACATTTCCATCTCCACAGAGAATATCAGCAATGTGACAAGAATCTAATACTTCCAGGCATTCATCAAAATACACTCCAACATTCAATCCAGTTAAAGTTTTACTCAAAAAATACATTTGTGACATACTCATAGATATTAGTATAGGATATATGCACAACCAGAGTGATTGAAATGAAACAAAGCAAGTGCAAATGCAAATCTTGTCTCTTACTCAACTCAGAAAATTTGCTACAAATAAACTGCAAAAAGAATTCCCATGGATATGGATATTATAAAAAGAATGCCAAGAAAAAAGACGCTGACTCCTACCGACCTAAGTGACCTAAAATAACTAGACCTATAAGATCCTACCCTTTTCTTCCCTTTTCTTCTGTTCTATTGATCCTATTCTCCCCATTCCAGCCCTGTACAAAAACCAATGACCAAAAGAAATAAAATTCAACAAAAAAAATAACATACGACGCGACTCTAGATAAGGCGAGGAGAGAGAAATCTCCAACTAGGCTCAGTTCCCTTCAAATATTGTATTCCAAGGCGAGAACATTGGTGTTTGGAATGAGTTCAGCTGAATCTGATTCAAAACTATCCTTGCATCTCATTTCAAGGACCTTTTTGTGCGAATTGGAGTGCACAGATGGACAAAACGTCGGACTAGCAGCAGGCCGGTATTCAGGGAAAAGTCGGCCAGACTTGTACCGAACACCGCAAGCATTGCAGAGTGTTTTTGGCCCCATTGGCCCTGCTCTCCATTGTGGAGTCTTGGTTATCTCACAATGCATGCATTTCCTAACAGGTAGTGAACCATTCTGTTCGCCACCGTCAGTTGGAGCAGTAGGAAGTGGCGCCTTGACTTTCTTTTTCTTCTTGGTCTCTCCAGAAGAGAGCTTTGGTTTCTTGACAAAAATTCGGGACTCAGCAAAATTTTCAAAATCTGAAGACAGCGCCTTGGTGGAGAAAACATTAGGTTGCATGTTCTCCTCAACAGAAGAGGAAGTAGGGGAAATGAGGTTCATGGCAGAACGAGGGTTGAAGGCTGTGGGGCGTGGACGCTTGGTGCGTGCACGTCCGCAAGGCACGGGGATGGGGACGTAAATCCCTGTGGTCTTTCCACCAGAGCAGGAACTACTGCTTTCAAGGACAGATATAGGACTTGGTGTCTGAAATTGATAATGCCCAGAGTCCTCCTTGCTGACAGCTGATGATGATGGCTGCTGCTCCACTTTCATTGTGAGACTCTCCTCACAAAATGAATCGTCCACAATATTGGACACCCACTCCAATGAAAGAAGATCTTCGAACTGTAATAAATATAACAAGATTGATCAAAATCACAATTTTATTAAAAGAACAAAACTTAGATTATAATAAAAATAAAAACTTAGATTCACATCTTCATCTATTATTCTTAGAGGCTAGTATTATGGTGCACAAATGAGATAAGTTTTGCATCATGTACAAGTTATTTTCCATAATTGATCAATAAATCACATCAGTGGATCAAATGAGATATCATGATACTTATTGATTCAATGGTGAAAAACAAAACATATGTGTGCATGGTGAAAGCATGTTTTTACATATAACTAATATTGAAGTATAAACACAATTTGTACCCAAAAATAAATAAAAAATAAACACAATCATTTAGTAGAGCATATAACACAAAAAAGTATATTACTCTTCAAATTCAATGAAGAATAAGAATTTGTGCTTTGGTATGAATTAAATAAAATAAAATAAAATAAACAAACATGGGTTGTTACTGGCTAGATTGACCACCAATTTGAAGGTTCATTATTTATTTAGGTGGGTGCTCACATCACGTGATAATCACATGCAAAATCACATGACATCCAATAATGATGATCCAAATAATTGAGACAGCGCACCCCTCAAATTGGAGAGTAGGGTGGAAGTGATGTGCCACATGTCACCGACACAATCAAGTGTCCTGGAAAATGACCAAACTACCCTTTCTCTAAATACTTTATATTATATTATAAAGTTCTCAATTAGTTAATAATAATGCATTCCAATTCAAGTAAAGGAATTTTCAACTTTTTGGACTAATTTTAGAAAATAAAAATAAAAATAAAATATTAACTTTCATGCACTATAAGTATTTTTTTAGTGTGTCCAATAAAATCACATGAAAATATGATATTTTAATATATTTTACGAATTAACTTTAAAAATTGATAACTTTCAGTGATTTTACTTTATTTATTTTTTGGTCAAAGTATAGCGGTTTGATTTTTTATAAGTGCATATAATTAAATTATATTAAATAGATATTTATAAAGATATTTTAAAAATTAACCTAAGAAAATATGTAATTGAATGGATCCACGCGTGCAAACAATTTAAATTGTCAATGTATATAAATTAAACCCTAAAAAAACATGTTTCTACATGAATTGGATTTAAAATTTTGAAATTCTCAAGAAAAAAATAATGTGCCATATAAAAATCAAGAAAAAATTACGATGAGTAAATAAAAGGGAAAGTAAATCAAAACGAGTCAATAAAAAAGAATTTAGAAAAACAAAAACCATATAGTAAAGTTACAAACAGACAATCAGGTCCGTACACGGAACTATTATGATGTCATAATCAAGCAATCAGACGGTTAAAAACAAAGCTATTACAGTATGAAATAATTTTTTTTTTCTGAAAAAGCAATTATGAAATAATAACAACAAAATAAAATAAATTATATTTTAAGGAACTCTTTACTCACCGGATCAACGGGGAGCTCCGCCGAGAGGTCTGAAGTACTATTGCCAGAAAACACCGAGTCAGACTCATTCGGCCAGATACTCGCCAATGAGTTGTAGTTTGCCACGGAGGAGGGCAATGAAGCGGCTGCGGTGTCAACGTCGTCGACGGGGTAAATGTCATCAATGTTGTCAAATAAGTTGAAGCAATCAATCTCGTTCATTGTTCCAGCCATTTTCTTCTCTGCAAGTCAAATATTTTTCTTAGAAAACGTATAATTTTGTTGAGTTTTTATAGAGGTGATTGCACGTACTAATTAATTGTGCCATCTATTTTTTTACGGAAATGTTTTAAATAAAAGAAATAAATTGAATTAAATAGGGTAATTTGAGTTTTTTGTGTAATTATTTAATTTTGTTTTCCTTTTTTAGATTAAAAAAATAGAAATTAAAGATTTTTAGAGATAAGTATAAAATTCAATGTTTAAACAAAAAAAGTTAATTTTTATGTGGCAGCAGCGTAATTCATCCAATGAGGTCACGCCAGATAGATATTAAAATGACTTGATTGGATAAATGTGTAAAAATTACATTGCATATAATTAAATAAAAGATATGAATTCAATTAAGTCAGCAAAAGCCCATTGTATTTTAGCCACCGCTGGTCCCAATATTTTTCTTTCGAAACAACACTGTCCCAATTTATTTATTTCATATTATTGATACTCCCTCTGTCTAAAATGTAAACAAAAATACAGGTCAACATAAATTGATGTATTTGAGACGGAGTAAGTATTGTTTTAATTTCCAATTTCTTCTTTTATTTTAGAACTATTATTGTGACATTATTTCTTCAGAAAGGAAAATTGAATGGAGTAAGTGTGAACACTTGAAAATTGAGATAAAATTGAATGAGGGCAGCTAACCTTGTTGAATTTGAGTAAATTATGAAGCAGAATTAATGTATAACTTCGCAATTGAATTCCTGCATAATTAAAATAAAAAGGTAAGAAGACAAATTAAGCAAAATGGTGACAATTCATTCTTCTCCAAAATCAAAATTGTTTACAATGAGTCAAATGAAAGAAAGCAAGGGTAAAATTGGAAGAAAACTGAAAATTGAATTGAACCGACACTACAGAAAAGAAGTAAAGAATTTGTGAAGCAAATGAGAAAATGAAAAGAACCAAACCTGAAACTAAGTTTAGTTTATTTGAGGTGAAATTGAAATTAAGGAAAGAGTGGTGAGAATGAGAAAGAGAAATAGTGTGTTAGACAGAGTGAGTTATTTGAAAGAGGAAAGAGGAGAGTGAAGAAGGTTTAAATGGTAAAGGGGGGGTTATGAAGGAAGGCACAATAAGAGAGAGAGAGAGAGAATGTGATGGATGGGTACTGGTAGGTGAGGCTCCTTCTTCATTGCTAGCTGTCTTTTACTATCCCCCACTGTCGTGATGTTGAAGTCTTCTTTCTTTCTGGTTACCTTACCTTACCTCTCTCCTCTTTCTTTAGAACATTACCCATAGGTCCCACACTTCCCACCCCTCCCTGTCCCCATCTTCCCTTTCCTCCATTCACGGATTATTACCTTCATTTTCTTTCA
>Ga0315913_1005028_pt1 | contig 16039 bp, 7 predicted proteins | sample MpolsnodulesMG_FD_207736 | JGI IMG/M metagenome (GOLD analysis project Ga0315913, IMG submission 207736) | Medicago polymorpha root nodule microbial communities from Los Angeles, California, United States - small nodules | ecosystem: Host-associated > Plants > Roots > Nodule | place: USA... | reverse complement strand
GAATGCATATGTTGAATTAACATGATGATTATATGATGTTGCAATTAAATGATGAATATCTATGAGATTATAATGTGGATGTTGTCGTTGTCGTTCAAGTTGTACGTTGATGTTGTCAAGTCGTTCAGGTTGTACGTTGTTGTTTATTAAGTTGTTGAGTCCATGCATACTCACATAAAGTTGGGGGCTCATGCCTTGTTGAATGTTTATCATTCATATCACGTTGATTTGAGAGCCTATGCTCCACACGTTGATTTTAGGAGTTGATGCTCTAGTGTTGATTTTAGGAGTTTATGCTCCAGTGTTGATTTTAAGAGTTGATGCTCCAACGTTGCTTAAAGAGCCATTGCTCTAACACATTGATTGGTACCACATGCATACTGCATAGTCAAGTTGTTGTTGTGTCGTTACATTGTCGTTAATGTCGAGTTGTCGTCGTTGTTGTCGAATAGTTGTTGTTGATTTAAATGGTAAGTGGAAATAAATGAAGCATTTGTGAAATATTATTGATAATAAGTATATGTGAACTATTATTGTTGTTAATTATTGTGGTTTAGGTTGTTAAATTCCGTTGATGAATTATATGCTTATTATTATTGAATGTGAAAACTCACCCCTTCTGTTTGAATGTTGCCTCTACGTGGGTAACGTGCAGATAACCAGGATTAGCTGCTGATGTGAGTGGACTCTCTCATGCGTCGTCTTAGGGTCGCTCTGATACGTAACGGGATTGGGATATTTGTTATGTTTTCCACTGTTGCGTATTATTTATGAACCATGTAGTTGAACCTTTTTGGATTAAGATTTTTAATTAAGTTGTTTACGTTGAGGCCGTAGCGCCAAAGTTGTTGAACTATGAATCTATTTTCCGCTGCAAAGTCATTGAGATTTTGACAAGGTTGTTTTTTTAAATAGTAACTTTACTCTATTTATATTTTTAATGTAGTGTGATATCCCGTTTTACGTTGCATACTTTGATTATTTGTATTATTTACATTGTTGGGAAAACGGGGTGTTACAGTTAGGATAGGGAGACAGGATATGATACATTTATCATATCCTGCTTAAATTTCATGTGTGATAAGATAAAATAAACTATTTTCTTATCATATCTTGACTTGCCTTTGTAAATTTTATCCAGATTATAGGCTGAGTTAGAAATTATCCTGACATGATTAGGAATTCATTCCTTATTTATTACCATGATATTCTGTAGTTTTTAAAATGTTGTCATTTCTTGCTCATTTATAATTAATTACATGCCGTTTTTAAAATATTTAATTAATTACGAGAATAATTTTCTCATTTAATAATAATAAAATAATAAAATCATATTTGTTATCATGTGCACATCAAACACATGATACGATTAATGTTTATCATGTCCATATCATACTTTGTCTCTATCCAGCTATATATCATACCATATCTCTATCTTATCATTAGGGGTGTAAGTGGATCGGGCGAAATCGATGAAACCGAATATCCAAACCGAACCAATTTGAAAAAATATCCGACCTTGTTTGGTTCAGTTCAAAACCGAACCGAATCAACCTAAACCGATTTATTTTAGTTCGGTTCTCGGTTTTTAATTTCAACATCCAAAGAACCAATGAATCAAACCGATGCTAAGCTCACTCTCCTTTTGAGTAATATTATCCCTCCTCACACACACTTATGATTAAGCTCAAAATTAAAGTCCAACATAAAATACTCCTTAATTCACTCACTTTCTCCCATCATCATCTCATCTGATCACTCACACTCTATTTCATTTCTACTAAAAAAGAACACTAGCCGTCAGTCATACCTAACCCTTCGTTACTCACCACCGTTGGGGTAGTCTATTTCTTGTTAGTTTTTTCTTGTTAGTTATACAAAGTAGTTTGAAAAATAGAGAACATGGAAAACAAAGCTCTATAAAATATTTAAGTATGTTGTATGCATGAAATTATAAACAAATTTGTGAAAATATGGATTTTTTTTAATTGTAATTTCAAACAAACCGATCAACCGAACATATTCAAACTGAACCAAGCCGACTAGTTTGGTTTGGTTTCTTCTTTGAAAAATAGTAAAAAGTAAAAACCGAACCAAACTGAACCGAATGAAGATGTCATAGGTTCAGACATTTTTTTGACCAAAAACTGATACAAACCGATCCGTTACACCCCTACATATCATGACCATCAAACGGACCCTGAAGTCAAAATTACATAAGTCATATTTAACCCTATAAATAATTTATACAAAGTATGAATGAATACAATAATAACGAGCAATAAGGGTGTGTTTGTTTCAAGGTAAGAAATTACATTTCTTGGAATTATATTCCCATGAATAATAATCCTAGGAATAACATTCCTACACATGTGTTTGGTAAAAATTTAGATTTCGTGGATGTGTTTTAGAAATTATTTAATTAAAAAAATAAAAATAAATGTGAGTGGTAGTGAGAATTTATTGCAGGTTGAGTTTTATTTCCATGGGAAAGTTAGATGCTATCATATAAGCATGAGAATAACAAAAGAACAAATCATGTGTAAATAACATTTTTGAAAATATAACATTCCTGAGAACAAATTTTCAAAACTTAAAACAAACATGAGAATGTTGCATTTTCTATATCACATTCTCAAAAATCATATTACAAACCTTGAATTATTTATTTATTTCAATCTAACCGTGGTTCTATCCGAACCAACCCAGATCTCCATATCCAAACCCAATAAAAAAAACACTAAATCATTGTGAGTTTTCAAAAACCATTTCTGTTTTATTTGGTTTTGGGACTTGGGGTTTTTGAATTTGTGATGATTTTATTTTTATCCTTAAGGTGTGTTTGTATCAAGTTATATTTGTAGATTTGTGGGTATAAAACAATAGAAATATGCATGCCTATGTTTGTTACAAATTTACTAAATTTTATTCCCAGGTATAAAGTGTTTCTAAATACCTTAGAATAACAATGCCATCTTTATGTTCTTAGAAATGTTATTCATAGAAATAAATTTGGTAAACTTGAAACATACACACTCTTAATAAAACACTCTCTCTGTTGACATTGATGTAATAGACACCAGTAGCCTTTTAATTTAACATATGATTGAATAATGAATAACAAAAGAAGTAGCGTACAAAAAAATAACAAAAAAGTAATTCAAATTAATAAAATGCAATATAAAAAGTATACAATAATATGGGAGAGAAATATTGACCTGTAAATTGTAGTCCAATGGATGGCAGTATACCAACAAGCATAAAAATGATAGACATGATCGATCGAAGAGTTTTTCTTAAAGAATGTATTGCTTGATGAATTATGCTAAAATATAGACTAAGTATGCAGCATTGATATCTTTATTCCACTTGCTAGTCCATATTTATATGCATAATAATATTCTCGTGAAAATGCATACATTGGTGAAGGATGGCTTAATACATACTCCCTCCATTTTTAAATATAAGCAAAAATTATTTTTTAGGTTCATTCATTTAATGATGTATGTGGTTCATAATATGAACCACATACATCATTAAATAAATATATGAATCGTATACACCCTTAAATGAATGAACTTAAAAAATGATTTTTGCTTATATTTAAAAACGGAAGGAGGACAAAACTAATGTTAATCAGCCGCCATTGATTCTGTATACTTACGTGAAGGAAAGGAAACATTCTTGATGATGTGATAGATACATGTGATCATTTGTAAGTGATAGGAACTAGTAATAAGTCCAAGTTCCTTAAAAAAAAGAAGTAATAAGTCCAAGTCCATATTGCTAGCATTTTTAATAGAAGGTATGTCCGGTGTTTGACATATGTCATTGTTTGATCCGTGTAGGATACTGATACACGTGATTATATTCAATTAATTTAGTTTTAAAAATTTAAATCACATTTGTCAATGTCTGTGTGTTAATATTGTGTTCATAGATCCTTATCACACTTCTACGAGACTTTTCTTAACATTCACTTAAATGCGTATCTATCAACTCGTTTATGCGTACCAACTTGAATGCCATTTCATTTTAGAGAAACTTTTTTTGAGGGGAACATTTTGGAGAAACTTATAACCTATGAAACCCGGATACGTAGTACGAGTGCGGGTACGCGAAGTTTTTAAATTATGGATACGATACGGCTAAAATACGTTAACAAAATATTTATACTAAAACTTCTATGCATGTAAAATACTTGAAAAAAATAAGCATTGATTACTCTTCAATACTGTATAATCATAAAAGTCACAATTTACAAAAAATAATACATGTGATCAAAATAAAAAAAATATAAAGTTTTCGTATAAATCATATTTTATTTTCATTCATATATTAGGGTATCAACAAATGCATCAATAAAAGAACTCAAAACAAAGTTTGTTTAATGTTGATCAATTGAATCTCCTCTCTCACGTTACTTTCATCCACCAAAAACATTATTTTTAATTGGTTAATCGAAAAACAGTTATAGTGATTTATATTTTAAATTGAATCATATACATCTTCATTGAATTTTCACAACACATACTTTTTTACCCTTCATTTTTTTTTCTCTAGGATACTTCTCTATAAAGTATCTTATAAGTATTTGTGTGTCTGTCGAGTATCTTATATGTATTCGATAAAATAATTAATTCTGATACTCCATTCGTACGTATCCATGGAGTATCGGTATCTGGTACATATATGATACACGTACGTCTTCCTTTTAGAGTACTAGGGCTTCATAGCTTATAACTATAGAGCCCTCATCTATATAAAAACCAGGACTTTTCAAATCCAACCAATCAATTTTACCCGGAAAATGAAAACAGGCCTATAAAATGCAATACAAAAAGTATACAATAATATTAGGAGAGAAATATTGACCTGTAAATTGTAGTCCAATGGATAGCAGTATACCAACAAGCATAAAAATGATAGACATGATCGATCGAAGAGTTTCTCTTAAAGAATGTATTGCTTGATGAATTATACTAAAATATAAACCAAAGATGCAACTCTGAATCTCTGATACCTTTAATTTTATTCCACCTTCTAGTCCATAGTTATTACTACTGCTCTGTATTGACTGCAGGGTGGTCTTCTAGCAAGGAAGACTTTGTATTGACTGCAGGGTGGCCTTCTAGTAAGGAAGACTTTGTATTGACTGCAGGGTGGCCTTCTAGTAAGGTATTGACTACAGGGTGACCTTCCGGTAAGGAAGACTTTTAGGCTAAAAGTTACACCTTCCATTACAAAATAGTCAATCACTGAATGCATGTCAATACACAACTTTGACCATTGATATCTTTAATTATATATAATAAAAAATTATAAAAATTTGATATTTTGAAAATATTCATCGAGACAAATCAAACAACATCTTACATGCTAACATTTGTATTCATATATTAGTTAAAAAATATGGTTAAAATAAGCTATGTGAATAGTGCATATTGTAAAATTACGACATGTATTTTAAAACGAAAGGAGTATGAGAAATGGTATTTGTAGGACTATTTTTTGATAACTTTTGTGATAACTTTATCTTTCATATTCATTTTTTTATTTTTTCTCCTTATTACTTTGATTTTTGTGTCAATACCTCATTTTCTTTATAAATTATACTCTCTCCGGTCCTTATTATAAGAAAATTTTCAATTTTTTTTGGTTCTATTTATAAGAAAATGTCACAACTTTTAAGGTGTAGTTATTATTTAAAAGACTTTTTTATCTTTCATTTAATGGTTCTCTTTTTAATGTTAGTGAGTGTATTTAATGTTTTACAATTTTTTATGACGGTATAGTAGTAAAATTATCCAAAAGTTACACTATTTAATGATTGTATTGATTTTAATATTTTTTTTAATTTTGTTTCTTATAATAAAGGCTATGCATTATTTTCGAATTCCAACCACTTTTTTTTTTTTAAAATTGAAAACACACATTGTTGATTGATGCCCTAATAATGCATACAAGACAAATTACATATGTTAGTTAGCTTAGCTAAGGAAATGTTATGAATTAGGGTGTCTAACACATCATAGTTCCATTTTAACCAAGCATTTTTCTCATTTCACACTTATTAAGAAAAAATGTATAAGTGAAATAGAGACAAAAATGGTTATGAGTGCCCTTATCAACTTTAGTGCATTATTCTTTATCATAAATGCAAAGTAGAATATATTGAATTGAGTGTGGTGAAAATAGTATTAATTAGAGTCACTTACAATATATGAAAACAACATACTACCAAATCCAGTATCAAAATTCACTTTATCCACTTTATTTCAAAAACCCATTTTCTCACATTTCTTTATTTAATAATAAACTTTTCTCTCTCATCTTTCTTTATTTATAATAATAAACTTTTCTCTCTCATCTTTATTTATTTAATAATAAACTTTTCTCTCACCTTTCTTTTTTAATAATAAACTTTTCTCTCTCAATCTCAATATTCTCTTTTATCTTTTTCTTACCAACTTTCTTCATTTTCAACTACATTTTCTCTGCTAATTTTCAATTAGGTTTTACTAACAAATTTTCTTTTATTAGAGGAAACTAACAAGTGTTGTTTTTATAGCAAAATATGATTTTGTATTTTACGATAACATTAATATATAATACATTAATTATAATTTTTCACAGGACGCATATTAATATTTTTCACACTCAAACATATTAGTAAATAAAATCTATGATTATTTTTATTTATTACCTTTTTTAAAATCGTCAATACTAAAACAAGAACAATATTATAATATATTATGATTAACACCATACTTCAATTTTTTCCGTTGTTTTTTTTATTTTTAAAAATGTATCACTAAAACACCTATTGGAGTGTACAATTGTAACACAGGATCCATTTTAGTAACTATAACGAGTGATTGGTTTTAATTAGGTTTTTTTAATATCTATATTTAAACAGGGCAACTGCCTAAGTTTTATTAATATTAAAATAAGAACAATATCATAATATATTATGATTAATCATACTTCAAATTTTTCTGTTTTTTTAAACGTATCACTAAAAAACCCGCTGGAGTGTACAATTGTAACATGAGACCCATTTTAGTAACTACAACGAGTGATCAGTTTTAATTAGTATTTTTTTAATATCTCTAATTAAACACCGCGATTGCCTAAGTTTTATTAATATATTAAGAAAATATATGTGGGTGTATGGACTATATATTAAGAAAAATATATGAGTATATGTTTTTTTTATGGGAATATATTAATATATTCTTATTTCTGAAATTTAATGGGAACTATAATATTGATAAAATATATATGAGTATATGAACTATATATTAACAAAAATATATCTCACTATATGTTTTTTTACGGGAATATGTTAGTATATATTTATTTATGAAATATATTTTCATTTATTATCTTTTTTAATATCGTCAATACTAAAACAAACAAAAAAATTATAATATACTATGATTAATCATACTCCAATTTTTTCCGTTGTTTTTTTTTTTTGAAAATGTATCACTAAAGAATCCGTTGGAGTGTACAATTGTACAACGGGACCCATTTTAGTAACTACAACGAGTGATCAGTTTTAATTAGTATCTTTTAATCTTTCAAAAAAAAAAAATAGTATTTTTTTAATATCTCTATTTAAACACCGTGACTGCCTAAGTTTTATTAATATATTAATAAAGTATATGTCGGTGTATGAACTATATATTAATAAAAATATATATGAGTATATGTTTGTTTTACGAGAATATATTAGTATATTCTTATTTCTGAAATCTAATGGGAACTATATATTGATAAAATATATATGAGTGTATGGACTATATATTTACAAAAATATATCTCACTGTATTTTTTTTACGGGAATATGTTAGTATATGTTTATTTATGAAACATATTTTACGATAACAATATTATATAATACATTAATTATGATTTTTCACGGAATGCATATTAGTATTTTTCACATTAAAACATATTAGTAAATAAAATCTATGATTATTTTTATTTATTAGCTTTTTTAATATCGTCAATACTAAAATTTAATATATATTTGTTCATATTAAAATTTAATTATTTTGTCATTTTTTATTACTACCGATCAATATATACATTATTATGCTTTAAATACTTTACATATTTTCACCATGGACAAAAAAATATCACTATGTCAAGCGCAGCCGAGACGCGACACGCGGCGAAGCCGCGGCCGTACATCGCGGCGAAGCCGCTCTACCCGTGCTGTAGCACGGGTATCTCAACTATTTGTTTAACAAATCTCAGTCTTAAAAGTCGTGGCCCTGATAATATATATATATGCTGTTTCATAAAAAAGAAAAATCTCAGTCTTAAAAGCATAAAATTTTCCTCAAATAAACATTGTGTGTGAGCTATGCAATGAGAGATAACTGATCCTCTGTGAAGCTTTCTGTCATATGCTCATATTTACCATTTGGAATGCATTCACCCATTCCTTTACTATGCCTTAAGTTATCCATGCTTTTATTTTCATCATTACACTAAATACGCTTCTTTTTTTGTGCAAAAATAGCAATTTTTCGTACATAATAACTAAATATCCCTTTTGATGCACCTATGCGCAACATACTATATATATACACAGAGAAATGTTGTTTGGATACGATGTTGTTTTATAAATTCTTTTTCTCTTTCAATAACATTCACAATCATAGTCCCGTGAGCATAACTCAGTTGATAGGACAATGCATTGTTATATGCAGGGGCCGGGGTTCGAACCCCGGATACCCCACTTATTCACCTTATAAGGTGAATTCTAGCCACTAGGCTACCTGACAAAAAAAAAAAACATTCACAATCATAAGTTATAACTAATAAGTGATGTACTTTAATATGCAGTTGAAATATGGTGTCAATCTTTTGATGTTCAAATAACGTCACTATAAAAAAATGTCTAAGAAAAGCCTGTCGGCACTAAAGTTAACACCCTACAGTATAAACATAAAGTTTTAAGTACCTCTACCAATAAAATTAATAAGTCAATACTTTAAAATGACAGTCTGAAATTATGGTCTTTAATTCTATAAAATACATTTACCACCACTTAAACATTTTGGCCACGCATGCACAAGGATAATACCTCCTTCACCCTTCTAACCTGTTAATGGCATAACATACACAACTTAGAAAGTCACTATATGATTTGCATTAGAGATTGGATGGATATCCAAAATAACTCTACATTACCAATAATTTTGACTTGTAATTCTAAAAAAAAATTAAGGCAAAAAGATTACACAAGATCCAATATTCAAAATAAAAACGACTAAAAAGTATTTCAATTAAAATGCATAATATCTTCAAGCTTTTCCTAGTGCTAGAAATAAAGATGTTAAGACTGGTATGCATACCTTTTTTTATTTTTGAAGGAAAGACCGGTATGCATACCTGATTATTAGTAGTTGCTAGGTTTGATTGCTATTGCTCTTTGTACCAATGCCTTAAAATGTTAAGAACCTTAAACATTCCCCTTTTTTTTTTACTTCAATCTCTTCAAATATTTTATGGGCATCAAAAGCTCATCAACATCACTGCCTGCAAGTTGGGCAGCTCTAGTTTTTGCCACGAGGAAACTTGATCTCGTACCTGAGCCTGTACGTGCTCAAACCTCTCACATAAGTACTCTTTATCCGCCTGATACTGGAAGTAACGAAAGTATTTGAAAAACTTCTTGAAATTGGCCGTCTGTTTACCAACTGACGTATTTCCATGGTACAACATGTGGATTTGCGCCTCCTTCTCCACTCTAGAAATCTTCAGAAAATAGTTGTCGAGAAAATTCTTCTTGAAAGCATACCAAGTAGTTCTTCTCCGTTTTTCAGCATTATGCGTTGAGCACCGCTCCACCAACTCTCTGCTTCCCATATCATCTAAAAGGTTGCATACTCTATCCCCATCTGTCAATGCTTCTTCTCTTTGTTTCCTTTTTTCATTGTATATGCTATCATAAATGTATTCCAATCCGCATTCATTCAAGTCTGAATTTAATGAACTTCAATTTTCCATTCAGTTGTATTTGCTTATTATCGATCCTTCCATTCTAAAATATTACTCTCTCTCCATCCCAAATTATATGACGCTTTGGCTATTTCACATGTATTAAGAAATGTAATAAATTTTGTATGGGAAAGATATATTATGGGTTGTTTTACAAAATTATCCTTAATAAATGATATGGGAAGGATAATTTAAAGAATTAAAAGAAGAAAGAGTAATAAATAGTTAAGGATATAATAGGAAAAGTAACATCAATGCTTGATTGATATTGAAAATCCCCATATAATTAAGGACAATTTTTTTTTCAAAGCGGTGTATAATTTGGTACGGAGGGAGTACTGATTTTCAACTCATTTAAGCTTCAATATAGTTGTTTGCAATCATGAAATGTAGATATTAGAATTGCAATGCGGATTGATTTTGTAGGAATCTTGAAATGTTAAAATTTTTGGTCTGACCATTCATGAGTAACAAAGCTTCTGTTATTTTAATTATTTTATGCTTGTTGGATTAGGGCTTGGAGGTATTGTTGGTCATTAATGCTTATGCATATGGAAAAGAGAGTTTTTGTTTTTTTTAGTTTTACGGGATTCTTTTTAATGTTATTATCTAGTAATACTATCTTGATCTTTCCTTTTACAATGGTGCTGTTTTTGGAGTGGGTTTGGATGGGTTATTAGGTACTAGAAGGGAATAAAAGAGGTGAAGAGGTTGAATTGTGGCTTACTGGGTCTTTGTTGTTCTCCTTATCTTTGGAAGATGGGCTAATAGTACGTTGTTTCGTTCGAGCAGGGAGGCGGATGCAGTCAACCAAGGTTGAAGGTAAAGCTACACTTCGAAAGATGCACTGCTCGAGCTTACTAGGATAGGCCATGGTTGTTGAATAAAACTGCAAGTTGAACAGGGATGTTCAAACAAGTCAGATTGGAGTGTCAATGGATAGGTTGTTCAAACTCATTTAAGTATAATCATGAATTTCTTTGCATTTTGTATTTAATTGTCATCAGTTTAGTTGTACGTGGTTGTTCTTAATTACTTTCATAATATAATTATATTTATTTCTACTTTTACAAGCTCATATAAACATTTCCATTCTTCATAGTGTTATGTATTGCCAATAAATCTAATTGTCGATGCGATTTTAATTAATTTTGATAGATGATTTGAAATGGATGATTTTCATTTCAGGATGAATTCATCTTGTGTTATGAAAAAGGATGATATAGATTTTCATCATTTGTTTGTAAGAAGTAGAAGAGCAGGCACTGATTCTGTAAATTTTGTATCAGATCACGATTTAACCACTCCCTTGCGTTCCGAATCTTCTATGCCCGAAACTGACCAATAATGTGAAATTGGAGATGATGAAGTTAAGTTTTGCTTTTATTTTTTCAGCCGTAAATAGTTTTTGTGGCTTGCATTATTTGTCACCTCGAAGTTAACATGAATCCTTCTGTTTGAATCATTCTAGTTTGTACACTTATATAATTGTTCTCGAATACTCATAATTGGCTATGAGTCTCTGAAATAAATTTGATTTTAGTGAAAAATATTTTTTAATAAAATTCAAGGAAACATTTTCATTGGGATATGATTCTATTTTACCAGAACCTCTGCCTTTTCTTTTTCCTATTCTTACATACATGAGATGAAAGTCCTTTGCATTCTTTGTTATTTGACTACAAGTATTTCCCATGGACATACTTTTCAGAAATTTATACCTATCTTCTATTAATTCCTCAGCCATGTTAATAAATAGAGTTTCTGATCATAAGCATGTTATAACATATATAATTTATCCACAGGCAGATCCACGTGAAATAGAGGGGTTGCAACTTCATCCCATGAATTTTTGAAAATCACATATATTACCTGTGCTGAGATTTCAAAATATGTCATAATTTTAATTTTAATTTTAATTTTTGAGGAGCTGCAGCTTCACCCCATGAATAATTTTAATTTTGAACCCCTTCTAAGGTTTTAGATATTGTAATTTATGTCACAAATTTATGACTATTTTTGAACAAAAAAGGAAGCATATTCAGTGTAATGATGCAAACTATCTTTGAAATACTGCCAAAGTCTATAAGTGTCGTAAAATGATCTTCTCAATTTTTCTCACTCTCAAGTTTCAAATCTCAACCCTTGACCACCCCTCTTATATTTCAAGTATTTAGATCTTCCACGTTATTTCCCTTCCATTTGAAGTGCAATTAAAGTTTCCCTTCCATCAAAATTGCGTGTGACAAACCACTTCATGAAGCTACTTGAATGAAGAAAACAACAATAGGAAAACATGTCTCATTTTTTGTTTGTTTATCCTACTCTAATGTATGTTTTGAAGGTTCTGGAAATGGAGCTTATGGAAACGCGAAAGAAGGCTAGTTGCAATTTCTTTTCCTTCTTTTATTCCATGTTTTAAATTAATTTATGAGAAAACTATTGTTTGCAGATGACCGAATGATCACAACCTACAAACCAATAAAATGTAAACCTGAGGCGTGACTACGTCCTTGGACTAAGGAATTATCTGCAGAATTGCGCAACTCCCCCATAATACAACAGGTTCATCTCGTCGGTAATCATACCAAGACTATTAAGACAAGGGAAATACACAAAGTAACTTAGGCAATTAGGTTTCTTTTTTTTAAAATGGAAGAAGAAAAGAAGAACAAAAGTTTACCAGTGTATGATGAAAACAAAAGTTTACTTATGAAAATATGACTCAAATCTTTGTTTGTTTATCCCACTCTAATGTATGTTTTGAAGCTTCTGGAAAAGGAGCGGATGGAAACGCGAAAGAAAGCTGGGTTTAATTTCTTTTCCTTCTTTTATTCCATGTTTAAGTTCCTTTATTAGAAAACAACAAAAAATGTAGTTAAGTGACATCACTTACCATACACTGAACCTTCTGTTACATGCAATTGCCGAGATTCTTCTTATGTCCCATCTCATCACAGAATATATATATACACACCTTTGCTTTCTCAACCTCATTCATTTCATTTATCTACTGCATTTCTTTAAGTTCATTTCAGTCACAAGCATTCAAGTATGTTCAATTTTCTATCGAATTGTCTTTTGTTATCAATGATTTTATTCTATAACCAGTGTGCTCTTTTTTTTGGATTTCTGTTGCAACAAGATTGTTCATTTAAGCTTCTTTATTTATAGTTTCTTTTAAATGATGATTTCAAGAAATCGGAGTTGCAATGCTGATTGGCTTTTTAGGAATCTAGAAATGTTTAAATATGTTGCCTGATTATAAAGAACACAACTTCTGTTTTTTTCAATCTCTTCTGCTTTTTTTTTAATATGGATTGGTGTTTACTGCTTATGCATACGGAAACGAGAGTTTTTTGTGTGTTTAATTTCAAAGGAATTTTGTAAATGCAGATTTCATGTTAATTCTATTTAATGTTATAATCTAGTATGATGATCTTTCTTTTGACTTTGAATGCATCTCAGATTCTCTGAAGGTTGTGTCCATAGGGTGCCTCAGGCAGTCTGATGCCACTGGAGCTTTTGATTTATTTTACCTTAGTCTAATCTCATTTTATTTTTATTTTATGCGTCAAGACAATCCGTTATTTTATTCATCACTTGAGAATGTTGCAGAATGCATTCATCTGGGGATATGGAAAGGGATGCTAGAGACTTTCGTCAAGTGTATGAAAGAAGAAGCAGAAGAAATGACATTGGTGCAGGAAATGTCGTAAGACATTTCGATCTAAACATTCCACTATGTATCGAATCTTCTATTCCCAGCGAATCTGGTTCTAGGAATGTTGTGCGAGATTTTGATCTCAACATTCCGTTGTGTCACGAAACTTTCATTACTAACATTAATGGCGCAAGAGAAATCAGAGATGATGGCGTAAGTTTCTGCTGTATATAATTTGTGGCATGCATTTTATGTCAACTCCAAGTTAACATAAACTATTAATTTTGAATCATTCTAATTTGTACTCACAATGTTTCGTAATATTACAAACTGGGTTATTGTTTCCCAAATTAATTTGATGTTATTGAAAAATATTTCAGTCAAATGTAAGTAAATGTTTTCAATGTGTTATGATATTATATTCCTGAACCAGCGCCTTTTTTTTTTCGCACAAATTTGCTTTTCGGAATTTTGCTAGCTATCTGATAGTTCGTTTTGCAAGCATGTCAATATAATTTTTTATCATAGATTTTCAATTGAGTGGGTGAAGCTGCACCCCCATGATTTTCTAAAGATCACATATAGGAAAGTTTGAATTTTGAACCCCTTCTGCAGTCTTAAGATAATGTAAATTTTGTCACCATTATTTTCGTCTTTGTAACTGTATTTCAAAATATGACAGTCTCTCTCTCCTTCTCTCCATATAATCCATGAAGCACCGGTAATTCATCGCCGAAAGCGCGGCACTCTCAACCGGCAGTGATGTCGTGACCTCCGGCTGCTCATCTCATCGTGCTGTCCATAACTGGCTTCCGCCAACCACCATTAGTCTGCAGCCTCCGTGGTATGTATGAAAATAATATCAATTAATATTTTAAATAAATTTTTGAATGGTCTTGGATCTACCACTCCAATACATCTATGTCACACGTAGCACCTGAAGCTCGGTTTAAATATACTGCAATGTCAAATGGTAGATATTCTGCATCATTGTTGGACGTGAGAGTAGATATGATTAAATTTTGCTATGTTTGTGGGAAGTCATGTAATCTAGCCTCTTTATGACAAGTTCTTGATGCTCCTCTGCGATTTAATAAAATGGGGTGCTTCGATTTGATAAAAAGAGCAATTAACAAGCAACACAAGAAGTTATTGATAACGGTCTTATCTCTTTATTTCTAGCTCAAATATTTTTATTTTTTTTATGTTATGCATTCTAGTTTTAAGTACTTCTTGTCCCGTTTTAATTTTGAATTCTAGATCTTTTATAATCCTTTCATGTTTTTTAATGTGAAGTCTAACTTCCTAAGTTGTGTTTCTCATGCCATTAACAGATTTGAAGGGTTAAAGGAATCATCCTTTTGCCTGCGTGGATCAGAATGTAAATAGAGGATTTAAAACAACTTCTTGTGTGCTCTATTTTTCGCATCATCTTTCTGCCTTTAGGCTGGTTTGTTAAGACATTCAATAGCCTTTGTGATTGCCTTGAGACCGTTTATATTCCATGAAGTTGCAGACAAATGTAATAGATGCGATGAAAGTAGGTATGGAATTGCAAAGATCACCAATTTTTTAACATTCTGTAATGAAATTTGTGTGAATCTATGTATTCATGCGTAACACAATTAGAATGCGATGAATGTTAATCTATATATCCATGCAAGTTGTATGGAAGGTCACATGGTTAATGCTTGAGGTTATGCTATATCCATCCTTGACTTGAAAGAGTAACCGTGTGTGTTCCTCCCAGAGCGCAAAGCTTCACAACGGCAAGGATTGGGACAAGTGCAAAGAGGCATGGGACTGTGAGAATTGAGTTCCTCCCATAGAGTTTTCATGTCAGTGTAATATTCCAACACAAATTTAGATCCTTTCTTCAAATTGTTGATGGAAGAACGCAGAGAAGAAATGCGAATATGATTAGCTTTAGCAAAACGCTATTTGAGTTCTTCCCAAACATCAATGGCTCTTTCATGGAAAAACGAAAGTTTGTGTGATTTGAGTTGAAACAGAGTTAAGTATCCAAGAATGGATGAGATGATTTCAACGTTCCCATGCGTTGCGATTCAAATCATCAAAATCCGGAACAAGTATGGATACATTGATGAAGACGAGCTTGTTTTTCGTACCAAGAGCTTGTTGCATAGATCTGCTCCAAGCTAAGTAATTTGAACCAGTAAGAAGAGGTATAACTGTCAGGGCCGGCCCTAGGCATAGGCCGGGGGTGCGACGGCCTAGGGCCCATGCCGTTAGGGGGCCCTAAAAAAATATTTGTGTGGAGGGGGTGTATGTAGAAATATTTCGATTTTTGGGGGGTTTATATAGTAAAGTTCACTAAAAGGCCCGAAATATTGA
>Ga0315913_1005027_pt1 | contig 16040 bp, 10 predicted proteins | sample MpolsnodulesMG_FD_207736 | JGI IMG/M metagenome (GOLD analysis project Ga0315913, IMG submission 207736) | Medicago polymorpha root nodule microbial communities from Los Angeles, California, United States - small nodules | ecosystem: Host-associated > Plants > Roots > Nodule | place: USA... | reverse complement strand
CGACATGGACCAATTTGATGGTTTACCAAAGAATTTTCCTTTTGATTTGCAATTGCACTAATATATTTTTAATTATAAAGACTGTACGTTGAACTTTGGATGATTTTGTATTAAAAATGAAGAAGTTCCCGTTGCATTGTTAAGTAAGTTCCAGGGGAGGAAAGCTCAATCTTTTTTTTTATTATTCTTTCATTTTACAATGACAGATAATAGTTTCTGAGTTTCTAACTAAAAAAAGGGGTCAATCCAAACTGAGTTTGCTCCCCTTGTTTCTTGGAAACACAATAGTTGACCCCTTTTTATGCAAGTGGTTTACCCACGTCATACGTTTAGAGATACTGTTCGGTTTAGATTGTGTGAGCACTCACAATTTTATTCTTTAACAAATTTGACTCATTGAATTAAGAAGTATGGGTGTCTAAGTATAATTTTGATTACCAAACAATTTGGGACTATTTTTAATATCCTAGGTTTTTTAAATAATTGTTTCTAATGTTTGTGGGTATGTTGGTGTGTATGCATAGCCAAAAATGAGTTGTGAGGCTTTAGGAGGAGAATACAAATTAAGATTTGGTTTGGAAGAGCTTAGTGGTAAGAGTTTAGATTAAAGGACAAAATTCAAACCTATTCAAAAACAGTTGTAAAATGATCATTACATCAAAGGTATGATAATATAATTCATTTTTTGAATGACCAATAATATAATTCTAAAACGTCAATGGTCAGAAAGCATTACATCAAAGGTCCAATAATATAATTCTAAATCTTGAAGTTCTCATTCAAACATGGATTGATTTTTACTACAAGATCATTCTCTCATTTACAAAAGGACATTAATTTTTACTCCACCTATGTTAGCCTAATGAGCTAACATATTCAAACACAACACTCTAGTTTTTACCAAACATCTAAATATGCAATCTAATCCACCTTCTAAACTATCAACATTAACATTCAATGTCTCTAACAATCTTAATGCCCTTTGACCTTCACTATTAGAATAATCACTATTTTTATCTTTTCCAATAAGAGAACACAAAGCATTGTTTAGATCCTCAACCTCATTTTTGTTCTTCCCTTCTTTCTCATAAGAGAACAACATCATAGGCTTCAACTTCGAAATCAAAGATGACCCTTTTGTTCCAAGTGCTGGCATTGACAAAAAAAGTAGCACAGAACTTAATATAGATATAGTGATTGTGTTCACTTCTCTTAAAACTCTAACCAAAAATGCTAGTTGTTGATCTTGATCACAAAGAGAAAATGAGTTAACTTTGTTCTGCATTTTCTTTAGCTCCAAAAGTTGGTATGAAATTTTCTTCTTTGCCTTCTTTCTGAAATTTTCATAAGAAGAAACACTGTTTTCAATGCTTGAATCACCTTTTCTTCTTCTACGTATTGCTGATTGAAGTGTTTGTATATGTTCTCTAAGAACCAACAATAAATCCCTTGAACACTCACAAGCATCTAGCAATGTGATTGAGCTACAAAATGAATCTGATATGAGTTTTCCATCTTGGTAACGTCGAAGAGATTGTTGAGTTTGTGGAGAGTTGAAGAGTTCTTCCATACAATTGTAAATCTCTGCAAGCCCTACTAAGTCACTCTGAATTTTCTCTGCTTCCAAATGAATATTGCTTGAGAGAGAGTTTTGATGATGTTGTTTTAGGTGGTTTAAAAGTTCTTCAATTCTTTGAGAACAAGGGTTTCCTCTTGTAGGAAAACTAATGGACCTTATTGGTTGATGTGTATGGGGAAATTTTGAAATGGCTTCCATTTTTTTTTTCTTTGTTGCTTGTTTGAAAGTTGTTCCTAAGACAAGGATATGTTTGAGTGACAACTAGCCTTTGTTCCATCTTATTTATAGGAACATGGTTAGGGGGCCTAATTATAATATCAAAGTTAGAATAACATAATATTTTATTTGTTGAACCTAGTATCACTTTTACATGGATTAAGGTATAAGATATTGAAATTATTTAAATGGTTCGGTTGAGTCTGACTCATAGTTACTCGTTGCAAGAGAAATCTCTTTTTCGACCAAGTGTCTAAACGTTAATTGAATTACCATAGAAAAGTGTTGGGTGAATCTCTCATACACTGAAAGACTAACTATGAGTAATTGAGAAATGTATAATTGACAAATTACAATCTTAAATTATACAAACAAAAGTTAAATATGAAAGAAAAAAAAAATGTACTCAAATAACACTTAAAAATTACTAGGGAGAATCTATTATAAATATAAAGTTTGGTATAATATATCTATAAATGTGTGACGGCATAAATCCATTTCGAATGATATTTTATAAACCTGAACCAATTTAGAATATAATATGTGTACATGTGATGGCAAGTTTTGTGACCCTATGTTTCATATGGTTTTCTGACAATTTCGGCCAGCAAGTCGGTAGCTCAAGTCAATTTATTAATCCATGGCCATAACATGAGCAACGTAGAGCTTTCAGAAAATTGTGTTGAACATCATTATGAAAACGTAAAAATTGCTGGTGTTTGTTTCCCTGCTATGCATCAATTATTTGCATCATCTCGACACCATATATCATACAATAATATAAGATATATCTCAAAATTATCATGTGTATTATTGAATTTGTAATAATTTACTAAGAGCTTATCCTGTTAATCCATGTTTTACTTCAAAGGTTGATTATAATTGATGGATTAAATAATCCTAAATAACTCAAAATGTAGTGGTTGTAGCCCAAAAGTATCTAATCTAGGCTAGCTAAAGATGAAGAGGTTATTGAATATTAAAATTTGCTAGTTAGCGATTTATATAGTGACCATTATATTTTGGTATCATTAATCTAATGACCTATTATTTAGTAACCGGTTCTTTAAATACCTAAAAATCGAACTCGAGTTCTCTAGAACGATTTATGTTTGATGAAATCTATTAACCATTTGAGTTTGATTGTTTACTTTTTAAATCGATCACTTTGTTCGATCAAATTTTGTGTTATAATAATTGCAACCGTGATGTACGGTGATGGTAGTACATTTACTGTTAATGGGAGACAAAGGGTGGCAATGAACCAAGATATTTTTGATATCTCATACCTAGGATATTTGATGTGTTAGCATAATACAAACATCGCGGCATGTAATATCTGTTACTAGTACTATGGTTTGGGGGGATATTTGTGTCTAGAGTAGTAACAAGAGAGAGAGGGGCCACTAATAGGAATCACATGTTGATTTGGACAAGTAATTAAGAAGTTTTTTTGTCATTTGGTGTGTTCTTCAGAATGGATTTGCAGAGTAAACAATAACTTTACGTTTCAAGATCAATGCATCAAAGCATCATATTCTATGACAGGCTTGTGATAGTTGTGACTGTTAACCTTAAATATTTTTCTATCAAAATGTTCAATAAAATATCTGCATATATATTGTCACTTACAATCAATTATAGAAAAATATTTTTTTCATAAGTTTTTTCATTAAGATAATTTTATTTAAAGCGTGTCGAGTACAAATTTGAGTGTATCTTTTAACTATGATACGAATCTTAGTTCGTCACATTGCGAGAATCTAACCCCATTTATTATATCCAACTTTCGTTGGTTAGAAAATCATTTTTGATAGTTGCACTATGCAAAATGATTAATTTTTTTAACCTTTCATTCTATCTGACTTTAATTGTATATAACTCAAATGTGTATATTGAAGTATTGAACTAAATTGAGATAAGTAAATATATACTTTGCATTTTAAGTGAAACAAGACATATCATCTGAATGGTATGGATTGTCCAGAGATAAGACATATTAAGTGAAATAAAATTAGTTGGATAAATGACCCTGCATTTTAAAACATCTAAATAATAAAATTTAAACAAAAAAAAATAATTTTATTATAAATAATACTCTTATTGGCCTTAAAAAATCTCATCTTAAAATTCCTCTTAGGCATCTATATATCTATGTGTTAGTCGGTCCTCTGAAAGAATATCATCTTCCATTCTTCCCCCTCAAGGTAAGTTTATAAAACCAATAATAATACCATAAACCTTTAACAAATATTTTTTTTTTTTTTTTGTCAGGTAGCCTAGTGGTTAGAATTCACCTTATAAGGTGAATAAGTGGGGTGTCCGGGGTTCGAACCTTAGACCCTGCATATAATAATGCATTGTCCTACCAACTGAGCTATGCTCACGGGACAACAAATAATTTAATTTAATTTTCTCTCAAAAAAAAAACAAATAATTTAATTTATTATTACCTTTCTTAATTTTCTTGTTTTTCATAAGCAAAAAGAAGTGTCGATTGGATCATTTTATTTTGGATATAACATAAGATAAATACAAAATCTGCCAGTGGTTAATGGCTTAGTTCTTTTGCCCTGTAATATGAAATACAATTATACAACATAAGCCCTTGTTTTGTGGCTCCATGTGACTTTATGTAAAGCATGTGTATCCTCGGATGAAGGTCATATGTATCATGAAAAAGACAAAAACAATGTGTTATGTCCAGTTATAAACGTGATCAACAAATAAAAAAATACTAATAAAACTAATTAATAACCAAATTAAGACTACCATGATACATGGTTGGACTCAATGTCATCTAACATGACGTCAAGCAACTAAGACAACAAAATGGGTTTTAGTTCATCAACCAATCATAATTATTACTTCAAGTAATAATATAAGAATAATGATATTTGTACAATTATTTTAAAACAATTTTTGAAACAATTTTTTTTCTTTTTTATATTAGTCAATAACAATAGAAAAAAAAAATGAAGGAGACTAATAAGAATATGAAAGATAGAGTTATCTAAAAATTGTCATAAAATAATTGCATAAATATCATTTGTTATAATATAATTAAATTGAAACAGTGACTAGGAGTCTATGAGTAAACGTTCTAATTAACGAAGTTTATATGGTTGGGTTCTCATTAGCATCAAAGAAAATAATCAAGTGATAACATATCTATTTTCAAACTGAGTTTATATCCACAATTGTAAGTTAAAACATATTGTTTTGTAAATCTAAACTGATTTTATACGAATAATTTTAAGGTGTCAAAAATTGATATGGATTTATGGGAATAGATCAAATTTCTCTTTACAAACAAATTAATTTAAAACTTCTTAGCAAGACTAAAATAAACAAAGTCAAGAAACAATAAAACTAAATAAGACTATTGACAATGAGTAGATGTTTGACTCAATTCAGATGGTTGGTCCTCTAATGATATGTAAGCAGTTAAGCACAACACCACTCCATGTGGAAGTTAATATCAATCTAATACTATACTGCTACTTATGCCCAATTTTAATTTACAAACTTCGTATGAGACGAAATCAACACTGCTTGGCAAACATGTGATGTAACCGTCCCACATTGATCATCACATCACATAGGTGTACCCCCGTGACTTTCATGTGATTCTATTTACATGAACTTTTGATCATATATGATAATGAGAATGTACTTCAATAATCATTTAAATGAATTTTATTTATTATATTCCTTTATAACATAACTGTTTTATATCATGAGTTTTTTCAAATGTTCTTTAGATCAATGTATTGTCTAATGACTCATTAGTAATGAGCATAAGTAAAAGAATAATTTTTATGTACCCACTTTCTTACACGTGTATTCAATCAAATTACCTCCGAATGTTTATTTTTTAAATTAGTTTGTAAAATACCTAAGTAACATAGTTTGATTTAATACATGTGTAGAAAAATTTTACTTTTATATACAAATTAAATCCTAAGTGACAAATGATGCACCAAACCACCCTAAACAAAAATCAAAAACCTGCTATCCAAAACAACATTGGGTGCTGCAGACATCAAGCGAAAACCAAATTATGCAACACCAACACATACAAAGTGGAAACCCGATACAATGCAAGAACTTCGCAAAACAGACCGTCATAAAAGTATAGGAACCAATTCGAATTAGAAACCATTCCTACTAACAGACTAACCGAAGACCAAGTGAAAATCATGCTATTAATCCAAAGTTTTATCAATTGCACTGACTTAAACCTGAATTTTAAACTCTGCAGCAACTCAACCTGTTAATGCAAAGCAAGACACACCTTTGGATCCAAACACCATTGATATATTACTAAAATCAATACTATCTAATTTTATGCTCAACCAACACCATTATCTTCTGTTATTGAAGATGTTCTTTTAAAGAAAAGCACCACTTAGTAAAACTTGCAATACGATGCACAAAAATGCATACAAGGTTTTGCCATAATTTCCTAATTTTAACATATGAAGCTGCAATACAGGTCGTAATATAGGTCTATAGGAGTTGCTGATAACATACAAATAACTTTGACTGAAATTAAGTGTCGTTATATCAATCACAGTTTTTAAACATTCCCATTTACCATATTTTTTGTTTTTAGATATGTCTTGCAAAATCATCATTGAAATGTGAATATTAAATCATTATAAATAATGTCATCAGTTGTACAAACATTAATTCATACAATTCCAGCGCCTGAATATTCTTGGCTTAAAAATGAAAATGAAATCAAGATAACAGTGGAGAAGACATGGATTAACAAGAACAAGCTCAGCTTGAGCCATCAGCATCAGCATCTAAAGAACGGGCTAGACAACTTGGGTACTTAAAGGGGAGCGTTGTCAAAGGACTGTCATCAGAGAGTCCTTGAATTGCTAAACCAAATGTGTATCCAAGGGCAAGGGCCACAGGAACAGCAACTGCGTTTCCAACTTGCATGTACCTGCATTAAAGATGGAACTATTGAGTGCCATGCTATACATAATAATGGAAATAAATTATAATGAAAGATAGATAATGTTACTAACTAATCTCAAACTATAACTACTTTAGTACATTCAGCAATCTTTCTAACTATATTGTTAGACCAATAAGAAATATTACACCTAAGTTCTGGACTGATCCCTTAGGAGAGTTATTGAGCAGTTGTGCAATTTAGTAATAAAATGGAAGTTAGTTATGATAGATTAATCAGTTGTTGGTTAAGGAATTGGAAGGAACAGATTCCAATCTCAAAATGGAAGGGAAGACTGAACATTCAGCCATCCTTGTCTCTAAATACTTCATATGATAAAATATTGTGTGTATTATCTTAAATCATAAATATGTGAAAATTTGTGGATACAAGGCTACAAAAGTTTTCTAACAACAATATTCTTCTTATATCTTTCATTAATTAACTCAAGATAAGATACCAGTTCAAACACATACCTCTGTTTGACAGGGCCACAAAGCTTATAGCAGTCTGGAAATCCTTGTAGCCTTGCATTCTCTCGAATACTAAGAACTCTGTCTTGTTCTGGATGGAGAAGAACCTGGAAATGGAATAACATGGGATTCAGAAAATGCATAATCAGAAATGAAAATGAAAACAATTGAAATAAGTACTGCCACTTGCACAACAAGTCCAAACAAAGAACATGGTCAGATGAGTTTAATTGAAAAAATGCTAACATGATAATCCTGAGGTCAATAACATTTCTCATATACAACATTGTTTTAAAGAGGTTTTGCAATGGGAGGATAGCATAAGTGGCATTTGTTTTACAAAATATAATGTACACAACTTCAAGCAATAACCTGATTATGAGGCTCGGCCCTTGTTACAACAGTAGACACAATTTCGTCCCACCAAAGTCGACCAAATGGCCTGTTGTGTTCAGCAGATACATAAGAACTTTGATATAGATGAAATAGACATAAAATATGATGACCTAAAATAGATGTACATATATACATACTTAGAAGAGGTCCCACGAACAAATGTCATTGCATAATCTGGAACCTGTGGAAAAAAAAAAAAGGTTGTGGTCAACAAAGAACTAACTTCAAAATAAATGTGTCCCTAAGACAAGACAAGATTAGTACCAAAGGCTTTCCAGATTTTAGATACACTCTTTCAACAGAGGGGTCCCATTCCACCTTGTTTTCTTTAACAAGCACTCCCTTGAGGTCCCTGAAGTTTGCCCCCTAAAAAGGCAAGCAAGCACAATTAAAATTTAGATAAAGCAACAAAGATAAAATAACAGTACATAATATCAATTCAAGATATGATACCTTCTTCTTTGGAATGTGGCAAACTCTCTCATAGTCATCGGTATTTAATTTCAAAGGCCTGTGATCATACAGCATACCACTTGGTGCACTTTGAGAGGCAGCAGAATAATTCACCATCTCTGGAGTAGAAAACACAAGATTCAAAACCAGTTCAGTTTAATGATGAAGGAAGCAAAGACAGATTTTCTAACCATGTGACATGTAACAACATGCAATGACCACATACACAGTTCTAGTTATAAAAAGACCAGAGTGAGGCAAAATGCAGTTCATATATATGCTGCCAGTACATTTTAGCTGATAAATAGAGACTGTATGAATCTTACTCTAGGAGGTAAGCTTGATATTTAGTTTGAAGTTGAACACATTGAAAGATAAAACAATCATTCATAAAAAACCACTGACGTCTTTCATTGCAATGACAACAGAGTACAAAAAAAGCAAACAACCAAAGACTACATCAAAACTCAAAAATCAATACAAAACTTACCGCTTCTCTTTAATCTGATATATTTTTGAAAATCAGTATGAGGAGTGGTCCCATAGCTCCTTTCATCGTCGCTATCATAATTCTCAACCTGTTTGATAAAAGAAACCAAGTAAAGAAGTGGAAACAAAATTTTATAAAAATCTAACTATATTCACAATGTATTAGTGAAAAAAATCAACATACTGATGGGAGATCATTTATTGCATCCTCAAGGTTTAATGCCTTGGCCAGCTGACAATTTTCATTAGTGGAATATGCAACTGTAATTTCCTGCATTATGAGAGTACCCAGATCACGTTGATTAGAACTTTACTATCACAACATGGGTTCCTTGTCTAAGAAAAGGGCACAAACATCTCTATTTCTATCAGTACTTACTTCAAACTCGGTGGGGATGACTGATCTCGATACAACCTCATGAGTTGGTAACGGATATGACGGTAATTTCTACAAACAGAAAAGATGTTAAATCATTAACCTTCCATTTTAAAATATTTAGAGAGTAACTTAAAAAACACAATAAAAAACTAGTACTATAAGCAATGGCCTTACTTCAGTGGCAAGAGCTCCCCAAAGAAAAACACGCATCCGAAATTGAGGAAGGCCATATGACCCTGCAGCCATCATTCCCATTCGAGCTTGATAATTCATGGCCACTAGACGGCCTACAGCATAACGCCCCAGAAACCCACCAGCAAATTTTAAAATGTCAACCACGTTCTCCATCAGAACATACTTAGGCTTCAAGAAATCAATAATGTTCATGTAAACAATTAATTGCTTATTTTTTTCATCCTCCAACGGAGCATTTTTGTTCCTGAAGCGATTGAAACCACTGACACCTTGACAAGGTGGCCCACCACAAATAAAATCAGCTTGGCCCTGTACAAGCATAAAGTAGTAAAGATCATTTTAATGAATAATAACAGAGAATTGATAAACAATTAGAGGTGAAAGAAGGGATTGAGTACAAGTCAATAATGAGTGGTGAGACTTACAGGAAGAGGCAGTATCTTTTCCTTATATCCATTTATAACAAAATCTTTCATAGCATCTTTACACTCGCTGTTAAATAATAATCACAGTTAGAATCTTGCATATAACTAGCTATAAGCCTTAAGTAAGGGGAAAATCTTAAGAAAAGCAAAGTTAGAGGAACACTAATCAATATCTTGATAATTGGAATATACCTCAAGCCCTCGATGGGCTCCCATGTATCATAACTGGAATCGTAACCCTTCCAATGCACCTGAAAGATTAGAAATTTATAGCATAAAAATAATGACCGCTAGCTGAAAATAATTAATTACACAATAAGGCAAGAAAACTTACTTTAAAATAAAGTCCTGGTTTTTCATCTTCGTTGGGATCACCATAGCAAATAGAGAGTAGTCTTTCAACCTCAAAAACCTCAGAGTCGGGTGAATTATCCATAGCTTCATCATCAGCTTCTTCCTCAGCTTCTTCAACAGCATTCAAATCAGAATCTGTACTTTCTGCTCCATTCAGTACAAACTCATCACAAAGTTTGGCCCACTCTTTTAGTAGACTTAAAAAGTCTTCTGTGGGTTCATTCCTCACCTGAATTTAACATTTCCGGAAGCAATTCATGCATGTTAATAAGAATAATAATGAAGAATTATGAAAAAAGTTACAATGACAGACATCAACTACAGAATAACACCAAAACATACGTGTGTTTCTGGATGATTCAGCTTTAGACTCTCACAAGCATGTTCATTTATATCCACAGCCCATCTCTTCAAGTCAAAAACAACCAAGATTATAAAATCAGTAAAAAAATTATTTACCAGCAAAGTTAAAATGAACCAAAGAAGCATTATGCAAATTAGTCTAAATACCGTGACAAGCTTAATGCCAGAAATAGACGCTCCAAAGCAAAGGCCAGTGGACATAGCTCCACACCCAGAATACAAATCCAGTAAAGTCCACTCGGGCCTATTAGATTCTTTAATTTGAGTTGATTTTTCTTTAACCACTTTTTTATCAGTGGCACGGACATTGGACCCAGATTCACTTGAAAGTGTTGAAGTCTCACTTTCTATTTTGGCAGGTGCTGTATCAATCAGGGCATACCACGATCAACACAAAAAAAATCGGTAAAGTTACATTCAAGAAACTTAAGCAAATCATCATAATTAATTTATGAAAGCATACCATTGTCAATGTTAGAAAAAGTTAAATATGGCACAGTGTACTTCATATCGAAATAGAAGTCACAAGGAGGAATTTTCTTCTTTTTTGCAGCCTGTAGTAAAAGAAATCAACATATTTCAAAACTCTGAACATTATAATGCAAAAATTATAAGTTATAAAACAAAAGAGCTACATAAAGCACTTACATCAGGAGAAATTTGTACAATGTTTACTTTCCTAACTAAACAATCTAAAGGATTTTCATCTTTTACATCAGATTTGAAAATCCTCTTTTTGTCAACTAGATTCCCATGGTCCTTAATCACCTGCACACAGATTCAAATCACCAAAATCAACAAAAACCCTAAATAGCTGAACAAACCAAAACACGAGAGTTAAAATTCAATCTTTACCGTGTCTTCGGCTCGGTAAAACCATTGGGCAGTAAAATATTGTTCTTCATCAGGAGTTTCAAACATCTCCACAATCGTAGCAATGTAATCCTCTTTTCCTTCCTCCCCCTAAACAACATTTAACAAACAAACACAGTAAAATCAAGACTGGGTAAAAAATAACACCAAATCAATCAACCCTGAAAACACAGTATTCAGCCAGATATCAAACAAATGAATCCTAAAACACAATTTTGAATATGTAATCAAATAAAAGCAGCCTAAAACCAAATTTTCAACATGAAATCAAAAAATACAAAACACAATTTTCAACGTTAAATCAAATGAAAGGAGCCTAAAAACAAAATTTAGACATTAAATCAAAAAATAAAAAACATAATTTTCATCAAATCAAAGAATTGAACCATAAAACACAATTGTCAACATGAAATTCAGACAAATGAACCATAAAAAACACAATTTTCAACATGAATGATAAAACCCTATTTTCAACATGCATTAAAAGAAATAAAGCCTAAAGCCCAATTTTCAACAAGAAAACATGTGAATAAACCCTAAAGCATAAAATTCTTAACATAAAATCAAACAAAATAACATAAAAACACAGTTGCCAACATGCAATCAAAGAAATAAACCCTAAAACACCAAATTTTCAACAAGAAATCAAAAACAGAAATTTATGAACATTTAATAAAATAAAATAGAAACCTTGACATAAGCAGTATCGTCCAGCTTATATAAAATCCCATCAACTTTCGCTTCACGGTAGTGAAACTTGGCCTTCAAACTTTCATCCTCACTCGATTCACTACAAAACACAATCACATAGCAGTGAATTTTAAATCTTGCAGTAACACAACAACAAAAAAAATTAAAAAATAAAATTGAAAATTGAAAACTCACTCGTTCTTGGTGTATCGGTGAGGCCATTTCTTTTGAGTTTCATCCGCCGGAATAGGTTCTCCGACGAAGCATGCATCGTCGGAGTTAACAGAAGATTGCTTAGCTTTCTTTCTTCTGGAAGGAAGAAGAGAAACAAGTTCTTCTTCAACAGGATTAACCGGAGATTTTTTGGATTTCTTCCGTTGAGAAGAACGAGGAACGACGTCGTCTTGTTTGGAAGATTTACGAACGCGTTTTTTAGGCATTGTTGAGGTGAAAGAGAAAATAAGCGCTTATTTTTTGTTAGGAGAAAAGAGAAGAAGGTGAATAGTGAAGAAAAAAACGATTATTATAAATGAAAGCGGTTTTGAATTGAAGCGGGAAAATGAATTGAATAGCGCTTTTAATTTTCACTACTTTTCATTTCCCGCACTTGAACCCGCTCGGTGTAAATGGAAATTGTTAAATGTTTTCTACTGTATTTATTTATGGAAATGGAATTGACTCGTTTATTTTTTACACTATTTATGCTTATGGAGTGAAGTAATTTTCCACTCCTTTATTAGTGGGACCAAAAGGTAAGAATTTAATACACTGTAAAAAAATTATTATTTAAACATCAATTGCAATTTTTCCCTTTGGTATTGTTTTTATCAAAAGAGTCCAAAGAAAAATGAGCATCATGTAAATATAGACCTTCATAGAATAAAACGGGTTTATTCTAACAAACGTCATGTATTAAATTTTGGCTTAGGGAATTATGGAGATAAATTTCCTTTATAAAGGATGTGGGTACAATTTTATTTGTTAAATAATTAAATAAAATTCAATTTAATAAAAATTATATTAAAAATAGTTGTAGCAACCAAAATTATAAAATAAAATAAAAAAACTATTTTCCATTTGTTGAAAATAAGCTGAAATTACATCATTGCTAATTGTTCTAAGAACATCTCTTACAAAATGATCATTTAATCGTTTATCACAAATCTTGTTACTTAGTTGACTTTGTGGATATTCTTCATCCTAATTCAATTTCAATTTCAAACAATGTAAAATCAATTTTAGTAGTCAAAACCTAATAATAGCTTGACAAACATATGTTGCTAACAATAAAAACTCAATTTTTAGGTCTTTTGTAAAACCACTTTCCAACCAGCAGCACGAAAAATATAACTTGATAATCACAAAAACTTATATTACTTATTATTAATATCAAATTAAATATTTAATTTCATTCTCTATTTTCTTATAGAAGTAATTTCATTCTTTATATGTCAAAAAAACATCTCATGTTATTATATGCATGTGCTTTGTAAAACATAGATAGATACTAAGTTCCACATCAACTACATTGCAAGCTTACAAAGCCAACTATAATATAAATAAGTGAAAAATATGAGGCAAAGGTAGGACAATTCTCATTGTGTTGCATCAAATGCATTGCACTAGTTTAAAGTTTTTGGTTATGCTTATGTTTTTGACACAAAATAATAATAATAATAATAATAATTGGATCAGTTTGGTGTGGCACTTGCCACACTAGGACCTTAATAGGTCCGCCCCTGGTAAAGACATTTGTAGATGTTAGTTGCGAGACATCGAGTAAGTTTTGTAATCGCACATGTTGTTGGAGCGTAATGTTATTCTATTAGTTAATTCAACGAGACATTGGAGGCAAAAAAATAGAGTGGATATCTCGTTTTATGTGAGACTTCAAGATGTATGAAGAATAATAGGTAAAGGTCTAATTGAAATAGGAGGAGCATATAATCAATCAAATAAAAGCATTAGAGAAGTAGTTAGTGAAATTTAATCTCATCACAACTTTCCATCTGTTTGCTTCACCTCTCCAATTATGTCAATATAGATTATCAACCATCTATCTAAATTGTTAATCTCGTCACAACTGCCACCACTTTTAATAGTCAAAGTAATTTAATGATTCATTAACCAATTTCATGTTGATCGATAATTAAAAATAATTTGATTATGCTAGCAAAAGGAATTATCGAGTTGTCGTGGTGATGATCACAAGTCGAGAAGAAATTATTGTGGTTGGTGGGTTAGGTGGGGCGGAGATTTTCGAACTGTGACGTCAGTCAATGCATGAGAATGGGTGGTTACTTTGTTTTTGGTGGCAATTCCGACCTTTGTTCCAATAGTGAAAAAAATAGATAGGTTTCAAGGCGTCAATATTCTTGTCATCAAAGAGAAAAGTCGGGTATAGATGGTGCGAACCAACTGATGCATTAGTTTACGATTGTTAGAGAATATCCTTCACCAGTATTTTGGAGGGTGGGAGGGTGTACATGCAAAAACACTCCAACATTCAAGTTAGTAAAGTTTTGATGAGCTTTTAGGAGATTTTTCTTAATGAGAATGTGTGGCATATTTTTAGTGTGGCACATGCTATATATGGATCTATGCATGTAGATTGCAGTGGCGAGTGGACGTCGCCTTATTGGATCTCAATTGTAATAGTAGATTTAGGGTCTAGAAACTTGAACCTTTGGTCGGTCTGAAACAAATATATAAACCAAAGTTGAACTAAAATGTATCATTCTTCGATTTTTTGTATTATAAAAGATAGATAAATCAAAACAGATTAATCAAAAAGTACCACAAATAGACTGACATATTAAATTAGAAAGGTATATGATAATCAAACAACGAGACGACAATGATGATGAATAAATTGCATCTACGTTGGGACCTTGGCAAAAAGGCAAAGATGGTTCTTCTTGTGTTGAGCAATCCCAGGCAACCTTTCAAAATCAATATCTTCCTTAACCAACCCATGTGGCAATTCCCAATCAAAGGAATAGAGAATATTAGCAAGGATAAGTTCCAATGATGCAATTGCCATAGAAATACCTGGACAAATTCTTCGTCCAGATCCAAAGGGAATAAATTCAAAGTCTTGTCCAAGAAAATTTATAGAACTTTCTAAGAATCTCTCTGGATAAAACTCTTCTGGATCTTTCCAAATATGAGAGTCTCTATGAATAGCCCAAGCATTTACAAACACTATTGTCTTTGCTGGAATTTGGTAACCACCTATAGTGCACATTTCCCTTGACTCCCTTGGGAGAAGCAATGGATTTGGTAGGAATAATCTCAATGTCTCTTTTACGACTGCTTTTAAGTAGGAGAAATTTTGTATATCATCTTCATCTAAAAAGTCTTTTTTAACTCCTGAACTCCTAATCTCTTGCTGTACTTTCTTCATTGCTGTGGGATTTTGTATTAGGGCAGTCATTGCCCAAACTAGTGTAGCTGATGTTGTATCTGTTGCAGCTACAAGCATATTCTGCGAGTTAAAAAAGTTTTTAAGTACTACTTCAAAATATGATCAACTTTGGCACATTATAGAATCACTAATAGTTTGTAAGAAAGATAGTAACACCCAATGTTTAATTATCTTCATTATTGTTGTGAATTTGTTGAAAAATCACACCAATAAAATACTTGATGTGTGGAGCAAATTAATCAAGCAACCAATATAAATGTGGATGACAGATATAAACACAAGCAAAAGTTAAAATAGCGAGAGAGAGAAGAGAAAGAACACAAGCAAAGATTATTATTTCCGAGTTATACTACAACAATTATTATTTCCGAGTGTTGGGATTATTTGTATAATTCAATTAGTCACAAATAAAGTCATTGCTGCATGAAAATATAATACTTGTTGGGATTTTTAAGGTGTTAAACCAAAAACTAAAACAAAGATTAAAGTAGAAAATTGAGTTAAAACATAGCTTACCATAAGGATCCCTTTTATGTGATCAAAAGTGATATCAAAAGAAAATGAACGCTTTTCCTTCAATTGGAGCAAGACATCAACAATAACCTTTTCACTTGTACATTGGTGTCCATTTGGATCCAAAATTTCATCAATAATCTCTTGGTAGAATTCATCAAACTCCTTGAAATTTCTATCAAGACGACCATGCAACCCTCTTAGTTTATCAATCCAACCCATAAATGGAATATAATCAGAAAC
>Ga0315913_1005025_pt1 | contig 16045 bp, 14 predicted proteins | sample MpolsnodulesMG_FD_207736 | JGI IMG/M metagenome (GOLD analysis project Ga0315913, IMG submission 207736) | Medicago polymorpha root nodule microbial communities from Los Angeles, California, United States - small nodules | ecosystem: Host-associated > Plants > Roots > Nodule | place: USA... | reverse complement strand
GAGGGAAATTAGTGACGGAAAAAATGAAATTCCTCACAAATTCCTTAGTCGCAAAATTTAGTGACGGAATTAGAGAGGGATTTCACGTTTTCCCTCACTAAATATCCCTCACTAATTTTTGTTTTTTAGTAGTGTCAACTAAGCTGGGTCTTCCAAAGTGATCAGCCTTAAGAAAAAAATTATTGCTCAATATCCCAACCCCCACTCAAAAAAGAAAGATAAACATGCTTTCTGTTTTAATTTCTAAGTAAAAAATCATGTTCCTGTTTCTATTTCTAAGTTAAAAAACATGTCTTTAGTAAACATAATTTCTAATTTTGATTTCAGTGGCTAATAATCATTATACGATTGTTATTTTCAATTTAAATAGAAGATTAATCTTTTAAAAAAACTGTGCATTTTTTTTATTAGAGACCTATTTTTACTATGAGAGCCGAGTCTTCAGTTTCATAGGAACGGCCCTGCACATACTATTCTAATTCTGACACGCACTTCGAATTTATATTGACACGAGCGTTCAAGTGTTTTCCCCTGCACCCCACCATCGAAATCACCTCCCCCTCGAATTATCACCTTAACTTTAGATTCTGGTCGAAAACCTTTGTTCACGAAACATTTCTTCCATCAATCCACCAAGACCTCTTACCTTTCTAGATAAATATGAGTAAAATTGTAGGTCACGTATCTGTATATAATGCGTTTGATAAAGTTACATGTATAAAATTATAAAACTATATTATTTTTGATGAAGTGATTTGCAGGGAGAAGAGAACTTAGTTTTACTTTATAAATTAAAGACACTATAAAATATATTTTTTTAAAAGAATGAAGTATGATCGAAGTGTCATACTTTTGAGGAACTAATTGAAGTGTTATATATTCATTTACCCAATTGTTTGAATCTTATTGGTATAATACTACTATTTTTTTTGGGGTCAAGCAGTCAAATGTTGGGTCGGCAAAACAGGCCCAACCTATTGGACCAACTAGTTTTGCCCGTTATTTTTTACAGGTTGAGTTGAAGTTTTGAACTCGCTTCTTATTGTTGGTTTGTCCCGTTTAACTCGTTGAAAAACGGAGGCGGACAACATGATTTTTTTTTTGTAACAATTAAATTGTAAAAAAATGCATTAAAAAGTTGTTTTTATTCTCTAAAAAAAGTTTTTTGTTTGGCAGCCCGACCCACCAACTCGTCAGTCTTCCATTAAATGGGACGGGGGTGAGATTTCGGGCTCGGTCACCAAATTTGATTTAGCGTCTTGTCCCATTTTAAGCGGGCTTAGGTGGGACGGACTGAGCCGCTTTGCGATCCCTAGTCTAGTGACTAAAAATTCTCTTTTTAAAGAGAATAAATGGGATGTTTGAGGTTCGAATCTCAGTTTTTATATATATTATACAATGTCTTTACATGTTCACAAAAACATTGGTCTATTATTTATAAACAGTGAGTGGTTGATTTTCTCGTACAATAATAATAATATTTAGTTTTTGATCAATTTTGTTTTGAGTAATTTAATTTAATAATGAAAAAAAAAATCAAATTTTATAAAAGCATAAAGGAAAAAAATATAGAATGAGGAGAGATGACGGACGGGATCTATCTATCTACCACCGACACGAGACGAGACGCTGTTGGTCAGTGTAAATGAAAAGAAATGAGATCCGGTGGGAACCGGTAAGGGTTGGTAATGACCGGCAATATCCGGTAAATATAAACCCTCACCAACCCCATGAAAACTAACTGCGCACCGAAAGATCCGGTGACCAGTAATATTTAGTATAAATAGGAAGATAGTGTCGTTGGACTAATCACACCCGTCATTCAAGTGAGTTTCATAACCTGTTCTGTTCTAGTCAGAGCGAGTGAACCTCCTTTTCATTTCTACTTGCACCCCCACTCGCTCCAGGTTCCTTTCTTCTTCTTCTTCTTCTTCTTCTTCTTCTTCTATTTACATGCTCTTTCTATTCTATGGCTTTTAATGATTGTTTTCTTTTCGTAATTTAACCGTAGCAGTTTTAGATCTGAATTTTTTTCTTCTTTTAGATAGAATTGCTTCATCGTTGTAGATCTGTTAGGGTATAATATGTTCTAACCGTTACAGTTTATGGATCTACTTTTCTAGCTGCTAATGAGTATTGTATTTTTCAGTTAGGTTCTTTCAAACTATCAAAACTAATCTTAATTAAAAATCAATTATCGACTTATGCTAAACTTCTTTTGATATTTTTGTCTGTTTACGTTTTCTGAGCACTATGATTTCGTATCCCAAGGATCATGTAGAGGATTTTTAAATTGAAATTTATATTATATTTCTGAGACATGGTGATTTTTGAAAATTTCAATATTCTGTCTTGGTGGTTAGGGAATCTTGATATGTTATCCACTTGGCTGCAATTTTTTTATCAGGACCAACAGCTTTTAAATTATATTTTAATCATAAAGTTTCAGACAACCTTTCAATTGTTTTCGGATAAGTGGCTTTATTCCTTTTGCAATATGATCTCGAATATTATTTATCTTCTATTGATACGCACTGAGGAAAGTTTTTTTTTTTTTTTTTTTGTTTCACTTATCTTGTTATCAGTGATGAAGTTTTTGGGCTTTGCATTACTAAACATATAGTTTGTTGTTTTGTGTAGCTTGAACAATGGCGGAAACCTTTCTATTTACATCTGAATCAGTGAACGAGGGTCACCCCGACAAGCTGTGCGACCAGATCTCTGATGCAGTGCTCGACGCTTGTCTTGAACAGGATCCTGACAGCAAGGTTGCCTGTGAGACTTGCACCAAGACTAACATGGTCATGGTCTTTGGAGAAATAACAACCAAGGCCAATGTAGACTATGAGAAGATTGTTCGTGACACATGCCGCACCATTGGATTCATCTCTGATGATGTTGGTCTTGATGCCGACAAATGCAAGGTCTTGGTCAACATTGAGCAGCAGAGTCCTGATATTGCTCAGGGTGTTCATGGACACTTCACCAAGCGCCCGGAGGAGGTTGGTGCTGGTGACCAGGGTCACATGTTTGGCTATGCTACTGATGAAACCCCTGAATTGATGCCTTTGACCCATGTCCTTGCAACCAAACTTGGTTCTCGTCTTACTGAGGTTAGGAAGAACGGTACCTGCGCTTGGTTGAGACCTGACGGTAAGACACAAGTTACCATCGAGTACTACAATGAGAATGGTGCTATGGTTCCAGTTCGTGTCCATACTGTCCTCATTTCTACACAACATGACGAAACTGTCAGTAACGACCAGATTGCTGCTGATCTTAAGGAACATGTTATCAAACCTGTTATTCCCGAGAAGTACTTGGATGAGAAGACAATCTTCCACCTTAACCCTTCTGGCCGCTTTGTCATTGGTGGTCCCCATGGTGATGCTGGTCTCACCGGAAGAAAGATTATCATTGATACTTATGGTGGCTGGGGTGCTCACGGTGGAGGTGCCTTCTCAGGAAAGGACCCAACCAAGGTTGACAGAAGTGGTGCCTATGTTGTAAGGCAGGCAGCCAAGAGTATCGTGGCCAACGGTCTTGCTCGCAGATGCATTGTTCAAGTTTCATACGCCATCGGTGTGCCTGAACCTTTGTCAGTCTTTGTTGACAGTTATGGAACTGGAAAGATTCCTGACAGGGAGATTCTTCAAATTGTGAAGGAGAATTTCGACTTCAGACCTGGAATGATCACCATAAACTTGGACCTTAAGAGGGGTGGCAACAGCAGGTTTCTTAAGACAGCTGCTTATGGACACTTTGGAAGGGATGATCCTGACTTTACATGGGAAGTTGTGAAACCACTCAAGTGGGAGAAGCCTCAAGCTTAAGAATTGTGTTGCGGATTTATATTCGTCCCTTTGACGGTTGTCTTATTAGGTGTGGATGAATAATTTGCGTGTTTAGTTAATTGTTGCTACTTTTGTTGGTTCGTCTTTTTACTTACAATTTAATTTTTGTAATGGAATGTAATGTTGTTATTGTTACCTTGTTGGTGCAATGAAAGTTTTTAAGAATTTTGTCACATTTTTGTATGTTATTTTTCTAAGTGCGTCCAAAATATCATTCTCACATAATTGGAACTTAAAATACTATATTTTTAAAGTTCCGCATTTAGAAATCATATAGCTACTTTAACTTCTGATCCTTATCGTAGTCTAAAACGTTTCTTTCTTTTTTTTGTTAAAAATAAAAATAAATAAAAATCTTTCAACTTGGTAAATGGAACACCACTTTATACTATAGTATGCTATTGATGTTTAATTAAAAAAATTACAATCAGGTAAGTTAAAAAAAAATTGAAATCATTTACAAAGTAACATAATTCTGAGTTTGAAAATTTCTTATTTGAGTTTCACAATGGACATGTTCCTTAAAAAAAAAGGTACGATATTTGTGCTCTTATTCTCACAAACCTATTATTTTCATGTTATAGCCACGTTTTATGGTGTGGTAGTTGATTGGTAGGTGTTGTGGTAGTTGACTGACTAGGTTGAAATTGTTATACCCACGTCAAAAACCATCATCTTACAGCAAATATTTTTGGTTTTCATGTTGAGTTAATTTTCTTCTGCATTAACAACTCAATCAGCACAATTTTTCACCTTTTCTTATTTTTATTATTAGTTTTAAAAAATCAAGTTTAATTTGTATACATTGTTAGTATTAGTAAAACAAATATTTGATCTTTCAACTAAACATAAAAATACTGCCAATACGAACATTGGCGTGATGGATCTCAATAGTGTGATTGTGTTTGGCAGGGGTGGCAAGACAAACTGACCTCAAATTGACAAGGGTGACTAGGCCATAAGAAAGGAAAGAGCGAGGAGTTCTTTTGCAATTTTGATATAAAATTATCACATAAAGAAATAATAATAGTTCAAAGAAATGGTGTACCATATCATAGATCACCTTTTCAGTCAACCAATAAAAGTGATCCAAAGTAGAGGCCGCATGATAAATAAACTCATCATAAAGAGAAGGCTGCACTGCAGCATACAAGTATTATGCTATTGTACAACAAGGATTTAGACAAATGTAGTTTGAGAATACAATACAAGCAAATCCACACATGCAGTCTCACAAGGAAGCTTATCAATGATAAATATATAAAAACCATTACAGTTTTTAGCTTTAGTAAAAAAAAAAAAACAGTTTAGCCAGTATATGAACGCATCCTATTAAATTGTCCGTCAAATTTACGTTGTATCTTTGTAGGTTGACAAGTATCAGCTTGTTCCATAATCCAAAGATTCCCACCTGAAAGGTCGGAATATATACAGAACTTCCGGCGAGCTTTTGAATAGAAGAGCCACACAGACACAGACCGCTGCTATAGCCACCATTGACAGCATTGCAGGTCTGTATACGAAAGACTTTTGTACAGCAGTTCTACACGACAGCTTATGATCACAAAGTTTGCAGTCCTTTCGTACCTTTTTAACTTCAGCATTTCCAATCTCAAAGGTAGTGCACAATTCATCTTTCTTCTGGCTTGTGTCGAACTTTGTCGGAATGCTAGGAATATCCACCACCACGTGAGCCCCTCCTTGGCTCTTGTTGATTTTCTTTTGCACCAAATGAATGTAAGTATAATGACCACGTAACCGTGCATAATCCTCAGGTGTTGACCCCGTGCTGTCGCGAGCACTATTCCATGCTTCAATTCCAACCTGAATTAAAATGCTCAAGTTATTGTCAAAATGCTAAATACCACTAACACTAACACGATGCTCGTGGTTTCCAACTTGACATCAAAATTATTATGAAAAAAAGAGGGGCTGTAATATGGGTTAATGCTCATAGACATACCAAACATTGTTTGTAATAGTTTGATTCAAGAAGTGGGAAGGGTAATAACAATTCAAATAACAGTTATAATACAGAACTTAGGCATATAACAGGGTTCAATCTGCGCAGGAATTAAATGCAGTGAAGATCCAAATGACTTACAAGAAAATCTCACCCTCTCTTGTCAGTTTAAGATAGAAGAATTCTTACCATGCAAGGATCATTAGTCAAAGCATCCAGTACATCCTCAAAACCATCTTTCCCGGCTGCTATATGGAGTGCTGTCAAACCAGCAGGACCGACAGCATCAGGTCTAAACAAGAAGTTTTGATTCTCTCCATTAACCAGCGCCGTGTCTTCAGATCCTAGTTTATCTGAAATATTTTGAGGAACAAATCTCAAAAGAAGCTCCACCAACTGCCTGCTATTTCTCCTCACAGCTCTGTGAAGGAGACCCAACTCTGAAAGTGCAAGATACAGGGATGTGTGATCTCCTGTACTCACTGTTCCATCAAGCATGAGGTTCAATAGCTTTTTAACTACTGCACACCAATCATGGTCCACAGAGAACTCCATGAGCCACTTGAATCGATCTAATGGAAACAGATCCGTACTAGAATTCAAACGAACCACCCTAGATTTTATTTGCCTTCTGTGGAGAAGCCAACCCATTTCATGAATGAAATCCATGGCTTGATTTTTTGCTTGAATTTTTCCAGCTCCTTCAACATCTGGATAAGTATCACTTGATTCCAGTAAAGGCTCAAGCACACAGATTTCAGAGCAAACGTCCTCCTCCACAACTATGAAAGGAAAAAAACTGCTGCTCAAACCCTGGTCCTCAATCTGGCATGTTCAGGAAAATTATAAGATAAAAAATCAGATACATAACATATGCAGGCATGTTTATCTTCAGTTAAGAATATGACACAGTTATAAGGATGCGTAAATGGCATATAAATGACAATTTATAAGGACGCATTTACTGCTTCAGGAATCCTATCTATCCGATGTGGGACTAAATCCCACCAAGTGTTGGCCGCTAACAATAATATCTTTCTTAACCACCAACATACTATTCCTACTTCTTCAACTATGTATGCAGCAACAACTTCAACAAAAATTGATCCGGTTTACTAACACAATGATTAATGTATCAGTATCGCACTATCACTAATAACTCTCAGTCTCGATAACAAAAAAAAAAATCTATAAGGTTAATAATTAAGAAACAGTCCAAACACCAATACAATCATCCTCAAAGTCAAAAACAACTCCAGTTAGGATCTTATTCCAATGCTAAAAAAACGAAACTAAGTAGCCGAAAATGTATGTTTTCAGTGGGTCATGCTAACTTGTGCCCTAAGAGCACATGTTAAGGAATCTACAAATAGTAATTATGTGTTGAAAAAAAAAAAACAATTTTTCACTTTTTAAGAAATGGAATGTGCAATTCCAATACAAAATTTCTATCCTCAGTACACTAACAAGTGCCCTGAGAGCACATGTTAGTATTTCCCATTTTCAATAGGTCCAGTACATTGAGATTACAATTCAGATAACCAATCTAATGATACTAACATATACAGTACTGGCTTTCTCCCCATCCAAAAGAAAAGATTACGCATACTTCATCCATAAAATCCAAGACCATTACGTAATGAGGTTCTGTTCTTTAGTCAGTATTATAAGAATGTTCATAGTATAAACAATTTATAGGTTATAATTACTCTTTGCTACAAAAATGTTTAGGCGGAGAGTACTTTCCCTTTTCCAAAGACAAGGCACACCACAAGCCTTGACGAGGGCTTATCGTGTGATAATTTAGACTTTATAATCTGTGAGAGCAAAGAAAAAGCACCTCAATAAACCCTCGTCCATTCATCGCAGGGACAGAACATGAAAATTGGATGCACTGAAGCTCATCAAGATCCTTGGAGCATTGATCCATAGGCTCATGAGTATCTTCACAGTCCAAATAATTCCCTTCTAAAGCACACAATAACCTGGAATAATAAAAACAAGGTTCACATACAATAACGAAATATACGCACCTACACGTATCAAAGAGATTTTCTAAATTTTCATCTACTTTCGACATGCAATGATATTGCATTTCACAGGGCAACAAGTAAAGAATACCTTGTGGCAGGGCAAGTCAGGTTGATACCCTTCACAGAAAATTGAGCTGTCTTTGATGCTGGTACAGCAATTGGACTAACACTCAAAATCTTACCATAATTATTACTCCTGAAAGGAAGGGGTGTATCGATGACAATCTGGCCTGCAGCAAAAAAGTTGCAGTTAGATGCCTAGTCATAAAAATATACTACTTACTGACTCTGACATGTGCACGAAGTATAATAACAATGACAACAATGGCAACATCACATTAGACCAAATTCAATAAAAGTCCACCAAAACAAGTTAATATGCAGCAGTGGCTTGAATTAAGTGTCGATACAAGTCCTCGATGTAGATAACTTAACCTTTAAACATTTAATGTAAATTTACTGAGCAAAATAATGTTTGATGGACTTGATTGAATACTGCAATCAAATTATAACTCCTGTTTTCATGACAGATAGCAAAAACAACAGTAGAAACATAGCAAGATACCATTGAAAATGAAGGCCATCTGATGCTGCACCCTGATGTGAACCCATCCAGTTCTCCAAAAATCATCATCTGAGACATCCAGAAGCCTATTCAAACTGGAAGTCAGATCAAAGCAAAGCTGTAAAAGAACAAATAAGCCTCGTAAGGTCAAAAAGTATCCCCTGATTGCAGAAATAACCACACACAGACCAGCTAGTAGTTTTAGAAGGACATTGCTTACCTCCTCCCACACAACCTCAGCCTGACGCAGATAAATAGTCAAAACAACACAACCAGGCCGTATATATCCTTCAATATCAGTTGGACTGTGGGATAACCAATCAAGAATCTGGAGACCAAAACCTTACTATGATTAAATTATTTCAAAGAAAAATAATAGTAACAGCTATTCTTAGATGCTTTGAAAAGCTTAACGTACCTGTGCTCTAAGTACAAGAGGAAAATCGCTCGGTCCTTTACCGAATAGTTTAAAAACAATCCGATCCGTGCGATTCTAAATGGTGGAAACAAACAAATTAGCTGTTGAATCATGACAATCTCAGGATAGTATAAATCTAACATATATAAGGGTGTCATTGAAGCAAACATTAGGAGTTAGAACCAGAATGCAATTTCATACATGAAAACAAGGTCCTGCATAGGCAGTTACATCACAAATTTCTGCAAACAAAAACAAGCAGGCGCCATTTATTTTTGAAACCTAAGGAAATTCCATCATGGAATTTCTCAGCATCAAATTCTATCCTCAAGTCTGATGAATATTTTCATCAAACACACAGCCATTAATAGGCATGCAATTTCAACCAGGATTGGTAAGGATGATCAAAATACTCATCTTAATGTTTTTTCGACAGTACAAAATATTATGTACTGTTCAGTTAGTCTCGGTCACACCTCTTCCCCATCCCCTTATACTAAACTAAAGACCTCCCGTGTGCGGTATGCCAAAAGGAAGCAGAAGCAAATGAATTCCATTCCCCTCCTCTGACCTCTTGTCAGATCTTCCTAAGAACCACATACCCATCAGAATATTAGATATTCTTGAGCATTATTATATTTTGGTTTCTTGTCATGTATGACTAAAGAAGAAGTTTAGTGTCGACCTCAGCATGACAAATTAAGACAGTTCCACAAATTCTAAGAACCACAATAAAAAACATTTGTAGTTTCTGAAAAATACCCAGAATTTCTACAGAAAATCACAAAATCCCAGTCATGGAGGGTGAGTGTGAGTATAAGGACTATGTACATGAGCATGGGTGCAACAGACGATCCAGAATAATGCTGCAATAGATAAATACCTGAGCCTCTCCAGTGGAACTAGAAGGAGACTGGGCAGATGCAGAATCTGAGTTTCCACTTGTTTGAGGTGGACTCGACTGATGTGAATCATGTTGTATCCATGGGTAATCAAGAGAGTTAGCACCAAGATTTGTAGTGACAGGCAACCTTTCTATGTCCTCTATGCCATCGTCTGAGTCAATATAGACGTCATTCAGATCAAAATCATTCATCTTGGTCTGTCCAGCAGTACTATCTCTGGCTTCTGAGTAAGCTGGAGGGCTGTTTGAAACACCGGGCTTTGCAGAAAATGTGGTTTGTTGATCGGCAACCCTAGCATCATGTGAATGCATCACTTGATGCTGAATTTCACTAATAGAAACTGTTTGATTCTGTACTGTAACAGTTGGAGAACCTTGAGAACCATTGGTAACTAAAGTAGAAACCATCTCAGACTTCCCAGATAAAGACCCTTCTTTTAACAGATTCTCAGGTTCCTGTAAAAGGTTTGACAAGTTTCTTCCCCCTTGTTCGCCATTCTGATTAGCAAGACTCCTTAAAAGATGAGTAAGCAGATCCTGATCGGCAGTCTGATTTGACCTGTCAGCTGTAATTCATAAAAAATTCATTATTCATCCTTCAACTACCTGTCATAGGCTCATAGCAGGAATGCTCAAACAAAGATTGACAACAATGCTCTCAACTACTGGTGTTTCAGCTTGTAAAAATCATGCCCAAGATCACTACCTTTTTAAACTGACATTTATCTTTCTGTTATTACAAGGTCTTCTCTATGCAATTTCTTCTTCATTACAGTTGTTAATTACACTAAGACATATTTGGACAAGCCGTCTCTTCTGAGCCATTTTCAAATCAGTTGATCAATCAAACAGTTTTTAAGCAGTTTGTTTAATTATTTACTTGGAAACTGAAGAATACCTTATTCCATACTCTGTTCCCCCAAGGTACTGACAAATCCTTCTGAAGGGAAACTAGTCGATTAAGCTCAAGTCTAACTAAGTAATGTCAACTAGCACCAAAAAACCTATTGGGTTTTTACGTGTCTATTTCGGGCTACCAAGGTCAAAGTCTGAAACCTCTCCTTGTAAGAAATATGTCTTCTCCTATATCCTCAACAAGATGTATATTTAGTTAACCAAATTTCAAATGAACAAACAACCTTCCTGCAGCTATTAACTTAGCTGCCAATTCCATCTTTTAAAAAATTTAGTTTAAACCAATACCAAGCCTTTCATCATTTCAAAGCGAAACAAGTATCAATCAACATCATATATTAATAAGATACCAACTGACAACTACGCCCTGCGTACATGGATTACACTAAAGAAATACTTACGCTGCATATTTGAAAGTATCTTCAATAAACTTATCAACAGATAACTACTAGTCTGATCATCGTTCGGTGAACTTCCATTAGGAACAGCATCTTGATTTGTTTTTCTCCTCCTTTTATTATGGCCTGCCAAACGTCTTCGACAGCTTCTCTTTCCTTCATCAAACTCTTGAAGCAAGTGAAACCTGTTGACATAATAAAAGAATACCATGAAATAACATGAATCTAACTATTAAAACTGATAAAAAAAAAACACATTTTTCAGCTATTTGCTACATGAACTAACCTGCTACATTGTTGGCAGAACCGCTGCATCGCATTTCCGACAAGGGCCTTACTAGCCTTTGAATGTATCTCACAAACTTTATGACGTCGGTGATAATCTTTCGCGTTGTTAAGATCTGCACGACAATCATCCACCTGACAAAATGCTCTACTAGAACTACCTCCACCAGCTACTCTACTCTTCTTCCCATTATTTCCTTCCCATGTAGCAACACCACCACCACCACCACCAAGGTTTAAACTAAGATTACCACCCTCCTTATTCGAACCTAAACCTAGTTCATCTTCCATAACAATAACCCTCCTTTTCCTCTCACCTTCCTTCACTTGACAAATCCCAAGATCTAACTGTTCTGAGCAAGATGATGAACTATTTGAGTTAGAACAACCACCACCACCACCAACCGGAATAGGCAAAAATTGGCGGTGTTCCGGCACCGGAGTCAACTTACTAGTAGCTATGAAAAGATGACTATCCCATTTCCAATTATTCAAATCCCATTCTTTTGATTTTTTTCCCATAGCCCTTAAATCAGATGAACCACCACCATTACCGTACAATTGAAAAGCTTCCATAATCACACAATTCACAAACTTAATTACAAAGAAGTACAACTAATTACACATGCTCTGTTCTTGTTACCTATAGATCAAGTAAGAGCACACCGACACAGCCATAGTTAATTAAAATTAAGTAAAATTAACAAGTGAGCTAATTGAGCAGGATAAGTCAATTACAGAATTGAAGATTGTTACAGTTAAAGATTGATGAAGAAGAAGAAGTTGAGTTGAGTTGAATTGAATTGAAGAGGTTAATTATGAAGAGTGGATGGATCGAGTGAAATTGGGAAAGTGCGGGAAGTACGGTTGGGTGGAAAAGGAAAATGATGTGTGTGTACTGATGGAGATGGAGATGGAAGATGAATGAATGTGATGAATTCTTTGCGTGACAAGAAAAAGGGCTATGTTAATGGAGGGTATGGTACATTGATGTTGATATTCTATGTTATTGCGTACGCACAAAATTTCAATATTAAACAACTCATTTCTTCAACAAATAAAAAACATAACTCAATTGATTAGACGTTGTAATATGGAGAGATCGAGTTTAAATTTCGGATTCTCCATTAGCATGGTTCAACTATAGAAACATTACATTGTTATATGTAAGTCGTGTTTGAACGTCAGAATCCTCGTTTATTTCTCATTTAGAGTTCTTCCATGCATGTTGATATATAATTTTCTTCTTCTTTGCTTTTTTTTTCTTTTTCCTTTTATACAACTATTTGATTTGTTGTAGAATTGAAGAAGATTAATCACTTTGCACTAGGTTTTTTTAATTACAAAGAGGGTAGAAATTCGAAGAAAAAGGAACTATGTTGCTACTAAATGAGGGGTAGTATTCCCAACATTTTAACCGTTAGTAAATGACTACACTGATACGGAAATGCCTCGAAAAACATCACATTAGAATCTAGCAAACAACCAAAATTGGTTAATGTATTTGCATATTGATTAACTTCGCGATAGAAATGGAGAACCACCATCTTCCACTTTTAAATTTAAATCTACACTATAATTAAAGAGAACTTTAAAATTAATTGTCAATGTACACTTTTCTGTACAAAGTTAACTTTAACCACACAATTCTTTCCCAAATTTAAATTTAATAAAAATAGTTGTGTTGGCTTGAAACCTTAAAGTGTGTTTCTCTAAAGTTTGATTTATCCGATGCCAATTTTGATGGGTTAGTCCGTACAAAACTTTGATCTGACTTTAATCGGAGCTCCTACAAGTGAACAATGGAATTGAACTCATCAAATTAGTCGATCATTAATCCGAATACCTAGTTTTTAAAAAAATTAACACAAACATTATAAAAGTATCATAATTAAATAAATGTTTTGTTAAGAAGAGTACTATAAGAGTTGGTCTCGATGGAACTTGACTCAAATCCTAAGCAAAATTTTGAGTTTTAATCTTGTTGTATAAGAAAAGGGTTCGAATCTTATGAGTAAAAAAGATAAATGCTAACAATGACTTTGTTCCTAAAAAACAATGACTTTGTTAAAAAACTCAACATATAAATAATTATTTTAAAAATTGTGCAATCAACTTTTTAAAAACTTAAAATTGAATTTTTCAAATACAAAATTTATACTTTTAAATTTCTTAACAATTCCTAGGACGTAAGTTTGCAAAATCCATAAAAGAATATGGCTGAGAGAGAATACTTGGTTAAATATGGCCGGTGAGATTCTTGCAAAGATTGATGATCAACAAAACTAATGAATATTTATCATCAAAACTTGATTTAAAAAAAAGAAAGTATAGTACTAGGAAAGGAAGGAAGGTGGTGGTGGTGGGTACAGTAACATCCACCAGCAAAATGGTGGGCCACATGTGTTTGTCTCACAACAGTCACGTTATATTTGTAACGTACAAAAAAGATAAGATTAAGATACCTTTGGTTTCCTAATCTCATAATCCTGTTCTGTTGTTTGTGCGTTTCCTTTCCTCAGTGCCAGGTTACTCCTTGTGTTCGTTGATATTGGACTCTATTTGTCTATAGTTTGACTTCACAATGTTTTCATAATTTCATCAAGTAAAAACAGTCACATTTTCACTCGACTGTTTTTCTTTTAGTTTTACTTTTAGGTTTCAAGGACTCTGTTCAACATGTGGTACGTGCCACCATCCAATCCCATACAAATGTGAAATGAATCTTATCAATATCACCACACCACACTAATATATTTTACTCATCACTTGTTCATTTTTTCAACGCACATTCCTCGTAATCACATTTATTTGCTCACATTTTGGACTGATTATGACTATTATTGCCTTGCAATATGAAAGGGAAATAGAGTATCCAGGAAGAGCTTGACCCAAAAAAAAGAAAAAGTATCGAGGAAGAAAAGTAGTCAGTGTCTTGTTAAAAAACTAGTTTTCATCCCGTGCATCACACGGTTAATCATACCTCTAATTGATTGTTATAAAATATATGCTATTGTCAAGCCTATTTATCAAATATGATTTGTTGTTTTCGGTGTGATATGCGAAAACTCAAAAGTAGATTTGTACGAACCCATAATCTATCCTGAAAGTTGGGCAAGGTGCAAAGCAAACTCATATCATCGTGATTTCTCTATGTGTGAGCATGTCTACATCCAAAAGAAAAAAGGGCAATGGTGGTTGTCGGACAACCATGGACTCTCCCAGTGTGGCCGGATTTCGTTCAACAACCCAAGTAAATTTTGTTCATCCAAGGCATACTCTCCCAGTGAAATCACTAAATGGAGATGATTTAATTGAATTCTCAGATGATCAACAGATAGAGAAATGTTTGAGTTTCTCAACCGCCCTTAGTATGGTGCTCAAGAAGTACTACATGACCTTCATCGTGCTAGGGAATTGAGCAGGTTATACATAAGTGTTCATCCCCATGCTACGTACCATTTTAGGCTAAAGTGGATTGAGCACATAGACTTTTGGTTATTTTAGTGTGTTTAACTGATAAATGAATGATTAAAATAAAGAGTCACGCTAACATGTGCCCGGACGGGCACATGTTAAATTTTTTACAAATAGCAAGTATTTCTTGAAAAAAATTAATTTTGAACTTTTTTAGAAATAAAGCACAATAAAGAAATTTGATGAAAGATAATGATTGATTAGGATGAATATATATACAAAGTCACCAAAATCAAAGTCATCAAAGTGGAACCCAATGCATGCTCTTCTAAGCAAAGTGAACGATTATCGTCCTTTGTTAAATTTTAATTTTAATATATCATAAACGAACCTTAATATTTCAGCGACACATATTTGTCTTGTGTTATATATATATCAATGGCAAAAGGCTGTTCCATGTCATTTATATTTATCATTAACAAATTGTTTTCCCGCAATTTTTTTTTATATCTTCATCAATAATAAAAGTTTGTCCCATGTTTTTTCTTATGACTAATTTTTTTTTCCTTTTTATATTTATTTGTGACAAAATCTTGTCCCATGTTTTCTTTTTATATTTCCCCGTATTTCTTTTACATTCATCGATGACAAATATTTTATTTCAAAAAAAAATCAGTGACAAATATTTATCTCATGTTTTATACTTATTAGTGAAAAATAATTTTCCGATATCTTTCTTATATTCACGAATCATGAATATGTGTCTCTAGTAAAGAAAAAACACATCAATAGGAGTATTAGAAAAAACACAATTAGTTTTCCTTTATTTCGATATCTTTAGGAGTCACATATTTTTAGGAGTATTGTTATCAAAAAATATATTAATGAGATTACACTCACTCAAATATTTTGAGTGTATCCTCACTTAAATAATAATTGTTATTTTTTTAGAGATAAATAACACTCCTAATTGTGTTTTTAATAATAGCAATACACTTATTTGTTGTTCCCCTTAAAAAATAATAATTGTTATTACACCAAGTATTAAGTATGTATTTGTTTCCTGTAAAATTGAAAACTTTTGAGTTTAGTTCTTACATAATTTTAGTTGTTTTTTAAGTCTCCATAAAAAAATTAAATATAATTTTAGTGTTTGTTAGAACTAAATTTATTTAACTCTTAAATTTTTGAACGATGTTTTAAAAAATACATGTACAAAATTATAAAAGGTTCATCAGTAAAGTAAATTGTTTGTTTATAAATATATATATATATATATATATATATATATAT
>Ga0315913_1005024_pt1 | contig 16047 bp, 8 predicted proteins | sample MpolsnodulesMG_FD_207736 | JGI IMG/M metagenome (GOLD analysis project Ga0315913, IMG submission 207736) | Medicago polymorpha root nodule microbial communities from Los Angeles, California, United States - small nodules | ecosystem: Host-associated > Plants > Roots > Nodule | place: USA... | reverse complement strand
TATGTTATTTTAGTCAAAAAAAATTGTCCCATTTATAAGTCGTTACATTATCAATAAATTATTAATATTGTATTGTTTATTATACCCCTTACAATTTACTACTCTCCCTATTTTCAATTCTTTTAATTTTCTGTTTTCCAAAAGACTTAATGAAGGTTAATTTTGTAAAGAAACAAAATTACCAAAACGAATATCAATCATATTAGAATCTCATAGAACTTACCATTTCAGGATCTTACTGGTATATGCAACCTTTGCATTAAAATCTATCGAAATGCCACCATTTCTGAGGAAATTACGAGTTGCATCCATTAATTCAGAGTCAATGTCTCTAGGAGAATAACATCGAAGTGCCGGCCCAGATCGAGTACCACATACTAAAGCAAAATGAATGAGAGGCTCTGGAAAAGAGAGGGCCACCTAACAAAAATACGAGTCATGCGTGAGCATCAAGTCAGTATAGCTTTGCTGATGAAGTAACTTTATGGTGAAAGCATACATGCCAAACAGAAAAAGGTAAACCTTTTCTCACCCTCTCACACATTTACAAATAAATTACCCTAGCAAAAACTGAAAAGCATGCAATTAAAACCATGTTTTTTGAATAAAAATAAAATCACCGAGTAACGTGAACCGAAGGTGTTATACATAATAGTAAAGACAATAATACTTCTATAAAATTCTACAAAAGGTAGAAGAAATGTAATAGTTTATCATAGAAGGAATAAAGGAAACACAGACGCTAGGAACTAATCTTTCCATGTCAGTTTGGGTTGTTAGATTAGTTATGAATTAGTCTGTATGGTTGACTTACTTTCCCATATGTAAAGGGAATGAGCTAACTATAGATTTCATCTTTGGTTTTTCCTAGTTGTGACTAGATATATTTCAGTGGAAGAGAGTAGCTTCTCTTGTGTAATCTTTCCATAATCAAATCAATAAAACTATAGGGACAAAAAAGCTCCCTTTCCAAAATCAAATCAATAAAACTATAGGGACAAAAAACCTCCCTTCCTGCTCAAAATTCTTATATGTGATCTAACAGAAAGGGGAGGTGACATACATGAGGTTCCTACCCTGGCAGAATCAATGAAATTGTTAAACCCATTTTAGGTCTAGTGTAGCCAACATCATCTTGCATTTGCAAGAGATTGATCACACGCCTCCAACTCATGACCTCTTAATTATAGTAAAACGAGCGACTCTATCGGTGAACCAAATTTTCCATTTGAATAGAGCAAGATAATTTGGGAAGAGATGTATAATAGATTGATGTGAGAGTCAAATGATGACAAAATAAGAGGGTGACTAGGTTTAGAAACTTGTTAGATCTGAAATTATAATATGATGGCCAAACATTGCTAAACATAAATCCATTTTCATTACACTAGATTCATAAACATATTACTGATTCTCAAACTGCAAACAGTAGCAATCTTAAGTTTAAGAATCATTGAAAGGTATCATGCTCCAAGATCATAAGCCTTCTCCTATTGAGGAGTTCTATCTTTAAAACTTATTTGGGTGACTTGTCCTTTCTTTGCAGCTCGCTCCCTTTGTAAAAATTAACACTAATGGTGTTGTGAAAGGATCCACTAGCCAATCAGGAGATGGTGCTATTTATAGAGATAGTAGTGGAGTTGTTATGGGCTATTTCTCGGCTTATTTTGGCATTCAAGATGTATTCTTTGCCCAGATTACTGCAGCTATGTTAGCTATTAAGATTGCTCGGAACAAAAGTTGGCATAGTCTTTGGTTGCAGTGCCCTCTTCTCGGCACCTTTGGAACGATTGGAAGAATTGCATTTATTTTACATCCTCTTTGCTCTCAGGTTTCTCATGTGTCTCAAGATTGAAACTATTGTGCTAACAAACCTCTTTTGGGTCTTTTCTAAATGTTTTACTTGAGGGAATCCAATGCCTAACTTTATTAGGCTAGATATTTTTTCGTAATAGGTTTGAACTTCCTAATTATAGGTTTCTTTAGTTTTCTCTTCGAAGCTTGGTTTTTGTCCAGCTCTTGTTTGCACTCTTCTTTTCATTACTCTTATTATTAATATATTTAATAGACTTATACATGTGATTGTTACTTTAGTTCGATGCCAACATAGTTACAATGTCAGTAATTCATTATGATTTCTTCACACTTCCAAGTTTTGATTAAAAAAGAAAAAAATCACTAGGACAGAAGAAAAACTTAATCATGAATGAACAACTTCACTTTTCCAAGTTGAATGAATAGAGAATATTGATTACTTACATGTAAACGTTTATCTTTAGCACCAAATGGTCTCATAAGAGTATATGGTTGTCGTTGGTTCCCCCTTAAAACACCATTTTGAATAGCTGAAAGTGAGTAGGTAGACCCACCAATAATATATTTGAAGTCTCCAAACATTTTCCTTCTTTCTATTGCACCAGTTGGATGGCCCCATACTAAAATTGCATGGATGGTCATCATATTATATAGATTAATAAAGAAAGCAATCGTTTCTTCTCTTGATAAATGCATTATTTCCACTCGTTGCAGCTCTTCCACGATTCTTAGATACCTAGAAAAATGGTTTCAGAAGTAACATTATAAATAACTAGATGGATTGTGTCATTATGGAAGTTCTGAGTTTAAAGGTATAAGGCAAAAGACAGTTAATGTTAAAGAAACCTTGCAAATTCCTCACTTCCATGCATACTTCTGTAATCAACATGACGTCCATCTTCGGATGCATAGGCTTCAAACATTGCATAGGACAATAATCTCAGCCTTGATGCAATTTCTTTGATAGGCTTAGGTTTCACAGTAGTTATACCCCTTGGAATATTTTGACACTGAGATGCCACAATTGGATCGTCATCCAAAAACCGATAGAAGAAATTACCATCCTCAAATATATTCTCACTAAAGGAAAACAAAACCAATGAAAGCGGGTCACGAGTGTCAATTTCTTTACAACACAATTACAACACTGGAAATTGGAAACACTAAATGGAGAACATTTGTACTTACTCAAGAACATGTTGAAAGAAGAGCTTAATAGCAAGCTTTCGTCCAAACTCAACTGCCTATACCACCAGACAAGAATTAGGAAGATAGAAAAGACATTATGAAGCTAGAAGCTGTAATAAGTTTAGTTGGACATATAGTGAGTTGCTAGCTCAATACAAAATAGAAAATTTCCTACATAAATTACAAAAATCGAAGTTGCACAAATAAATATAGAGAGCCATTGCTGCCAGCACAAAAAAAGAGACTTGAAAAGAACACTCTACTTAACAAATAAAACTGAACCAACTCTGGAATAAGATAGTTTTCACAAAGAAAGAAAAAACCACTCAATTTTCTAAGCTTGAAACTCATGATCAAGGTTACCTCTTTCCTTTCCAAATATTGATTTTCTGATAAGAAGTCCACAGCTTCACAGCCAAGAAAGCAATTAGTGAACCTTCTCAATTTGCTAAATCGATCCTTCACAACGATAGATTCCTTCATTTTACGGACAATGAGGGCCATTTCATCAATTGGTCCACTAGTAGATACATCATCCTCTCCAGAAAGTGGTGGAACTGGTGCTTCAAATGATGGTGATTCGGCTATAACGAAGTCAATTTTCTCATCAAGTTTGCCAGACTCACTGAGAGCCTTTAGCTTACTCAAGTCTCCTATAAGTACTTCATTGAAAAAAACTATGGGAACAGAAGTAGATCCTGAAACCTTCTCCAGCTCTATCTTTCTATTAGGGTACACATCAATGTTGATTTCAACATATCTAAGCCTTTTCATATACAAAAATTTCCTAACCTCTTTAGATTCTCGGCATCCTAGTCTCGTGTATAGTATGATTCTTCCTTTCATGACAATGGGTTGTAGAGGACTTTCAGGTATTGGTTCCTCCCGCTTATCAGTTTTAATTTCTGCACCTACATCTTTGGATTGACCGTCTCTTGATAAATCTGAAACATCGTTACCTTTATTATCAGAATTATCTTCATCAACTTTTCTAGAAAGTCGACGCATCAGAGTGGAAACTGCTACTATACTTTTCTCTCTCACAAAGTTTCTAAGCGCTACAGCCTTCTCAAGAACATGTGGAGTCCCCGGATCTACATCAACTATAGGATTTATAGTGTTGCTCTCATTTGAAGTTTTATCTTCTCCAATCACATTGTTTTTCACCCTCTTGGGAATATTAGAATCTTCATCTATATTCCCGTATATATTATCTAATATATCATCTAGCCTTTTCTCAAACCCGGGACCATCATAACCAAGACTTTCAAATTTTTCCTCCTTTGAATCTTTGTCGTAATCTTCGTTGTGAATGGTACATGCATCACTCTGCCGCATTTCAATAGTTTCAAAACTTGATGTGTCTGACGATATATCGTCTTGTTCATTATCATACTTGGATCCATCAGGAGAAATATTTTCATTTCTTACTTGATCTGATTCTTCTTGATCTTCATTCTGAACAACATAAATATCTCCCTTAAGATTTTCCACATCTTGGGAACTTGATGGGTGTGATGATAAATCACTTTGTTCATTCTCATACTTGAGGCCGTCATGAGAAATATTTTGACTTTTTTCTTGTTTTGATTCATCATGATCTTCATTGTCAACGTCAAGAGTATCTCCTAGATTTTCAAAATCTTGAGAATTTGATGTGTGTGATGATTTATCATCATTTTCTTCATTCTCATACTTATGGACATCTGGAGAAATATTTTGAATTTTATCGGGTTTTGATTCTATGTGATCATCACTCTGAACAACATAAGTATCTTCTTTCACATTTTTATTATCTGAAGAACTTGACTTTTCTGATGATATATCATCTTGTTCATTCTCATACTCGTGGCCATCGTGACAAATATTTTGACTTGTTGCCTGTTTTGATTCTTCGTGATCTTCATTCTGAACAACACAAACATTTCTTTCCATATTTTCAACCTCTTCAGAACTTGACGAGCCTGATAACATTTCAGCATGTTCATTCTCATACTTGGAACCATCGTGACAAACATTTTGACTTTTCGCCAGTTTCAACTCTTCGTCATCTTCATTTTGAACAACATAAGTATCTCCTTCCATATTTTCAACACCTTGAGAACTTGACGTATCTGATGATCTATCATGTTCATTTTCATTGTTGGAGACATCATGAGAATTATCTTGAATTTTCTCCTGTTTCAATTCTCCATGGTCTTCATTCTGAACAACATAAGCATCTCCTTCCACATTTTCATCATCTCGAGAACTTAACGATTTTGGTGATACATCATCTTGTTCATTGCAAAACTCGGCATCATCATGGCCAATATTTGGCATTTTCTCCTCCTCAGATTGTTTGTCCGAATCTTCATCCTGACTCGTAAAACCATCTCCTACCATCTTTGAAACAGCTCGAACACTTGCCTCATTACTCTCATCAAGCTCTTTATCTTCCATGTCAAATGCAGTCTAGAGCCGGTACGCTATTTCATGCAACGAAGAATCACACTTCTAACATGTTGTTACCTAGGTAAGAAATTCAAACATCGTATTAATCAATTAACATCATTACCTCCCGATTAACACCAATAATTACAATACCAAGCTAAAAAGGAAAACAAAAATCTGAAGCCGAACCGGTAACAAGACACTCAGCTAATAATTCAGCACACTGATGATAAATAGAATTAAGAACCAGAAAGTTATATGTCACTGTAATTTAATTATTTAACCATATGAAAGTTACTGCAAGAGAAAAATATATTGCAAATTATTACTACAAAGCAACCATGTGATTTTCTAAAACTGGTTTCATTTTTAGAATTACCTTCCTTAATTAACTCTTCCAAATCCGTTTTGACCAAAACATTAAAAATATTACCAAACGTAATTCAATTACACAAGTGTTAGAAAATACCAATTATCTATCTTAAAATGTTCAACGTTATTACAACTCAGAAACCATAGTTGTGTCCTATAATTAAATGGTTGAAAAAAGTTACAAACGGTTTCATGAAGGTAAACCTAAATTGAGTAAATAAATGTGACAGAACATAAATCATATAAAAATAAATGTAAATAAATGATTTTCATATTTGAAAATCAGAACAAAAATAAATTCTATAAGAATTAGAGGGGATACTTACGGATCCGATGGGAAGAATGGAAAAGAAAGGGTTAGATTTGTGATGGAGGGAGGGAAGAAGGTTTGAGAAGAAATGTTGAAAATGGAGATTGGAGAAGACGTAACAAAGAAGGTGCGAGAGGAGAGGGAACTCTGTGGTATAAACATTAACTTTAAATTGAATAAACTAACCAAAAATATTTAAATTAACTAAATAAATAAATAATCCATTTTGGAGTTTAATATTTTTTTAAGAAAGGAGTTTAATTGTTTTTTTTTTAGGAAAAGCAATTTAATTGTTTTTTTAAGGAGGAATTTAATTGTTGTATATAATGTTATTTTCCTTTTTTTTATTAATAATAACGTTATTTTACATAAATATTTAATAATTTACAAAAATTTCACTGATATTAAAAAAGTTGTTGGAGTAATAAAGTTGTCTCGAATATGCTCGACTATTACTAGATTACCTTTAATTAAGTATAATGTTAACATTTCATATACAAAGACAAATTTGTGAGTAGTATTAATAAATGATATAATTGAAAAGAGAGTAATCAATGTATATAGGAATTTATATATCATCTAGAGACAAAACTTTTTTTTAAACTATTATTATAAAAAAAACAGAAGAATAATGTGTTGTCACCAATTGTACGCATTGAGCTGCTATTTGGGGGCTGGTTTGGAATTGGTCAGGCATTTCTTTTGGATAACTGCTCTTCGCTCTGCACGTTTCACTCCCACCCAGCTGACTGGACAATAATGTCCCTACGCTAGTTAAGTCACGCAGCGTGTTTTAACTCACGCACGTTATAAGCTCTGCGTGACTTAAGTCACGCACCACTGGCATGTGCGCGAGTTAACTCGCGCACGTTGCCCGGTGGTCAGAGCTGAAGAACAAACGTTTTTTGGACTATGGTCAGTTTTTCAACATTCAATCCACACGTTTTTTACCAAATTTTACACGTTTTTTGACCACATTAATGGTGTTTATAACCTATACTACCATTCCCACCTATAGATACCCCTCCATACTTCCCTAATTCCTCACACCATATCACTTTCTCCCCCTCCTCACTCTCTCCCTCTCTTTCTCTTTTTTTTTTGTCAATAGTCTCTTTGGGGTCAAAAGTGATCAAACTTCTTCGGTGATAAAATAGTGAGTAGTCGACTTGGGGAAGTGATCGACCCTTGGATAAGTTTAAATCTGCTTTTTTTAACCCCAGAAACCTTTTACCGTTGGTAAAAAGAATTTCTTGGGGTAAAAACAAAAATCAGATTTAAATTTAGCCCAATGGTTGATGATGTATTTTTCCCAAAAAGGCTGCTCACTATTTTACCCAAGAAGATTGGTCACTTTTTACCCCAAGAAGGAGAAAATAAGTAGATTTAGTGAATTCGAATAAATTATTGTATGAATTATTGTATTGTATGAATTATTAATAAAATGAGATATTGTTATATGCCTCAATTTTGTTCATTCCTTGTTATTTATATTTGCTTTTATTTTCTAATTTTGTATTTAATGAATAAATATTAATTTAGTTCATTTCCCTTTATTTATATTTGTATTTATTTAATGACTAAAATCGAAGCAATATTTACTTTAAGTTCATAAATAAATTAGAATAAAGTAAATACGTAAATAAATTAATTTTAATAAATAAATTAGAAGGAAGTAAATAACATAATTTGAAAATAGTAAATAAATTAAAAAAAACGTAACTACTTTGCGCCACTTAACTTGTGCCATTTAACTTGTGCCACTCCACTTAACTTGCGCATTATTTTACACTTGGACAAGTTAACTAGCGCATGGGCATTTTGGGCATGACTGCAGAGTGCGACTGTTTTGTGCTGGGGGAAGAGCAATAATCTTTCTTTTGTGCATGCCCATGAGCTTCGACATCATTTTCTCCAGTTTACTAAAATGTTGGGTATGCCGTTCTTTACTTAGTCTTTCTTCAGGATAATTTGGTTTGCAACTATTTGGGCGCTTTGGAAGGAAAGGAATGGTCGGATTTTCCAAAATACGATTTCATCTCCTTTTACTCTCATTGAAAAATTTAAACTCCATTCATTCCTTTGGTTGAAATCGAAACAGGTGGCTTTTATTTATACTTACCACGACTGATGGAAACACCCCATTTATTGTATGGATGTTATTATGCAATTTGTTTTGGTTGGTGACTACTTATTGGTTCCATAACTCTGTAAAAATTTGTCGGTGTTCCTTCTTTGCACACCTTGTGCAGAGGGAATTACTGTTGGTTTGGTAATATATATATATATATATATATATATATATATATATATCATTTTGATTTGTTCAAAAAAAGAATGTGTTGTCACCAATTAATAAATATACAACTCATGTGTTTTCGTATTTATTAATTGACATAAAACAACACCCTCGTGTTTATTACTGGGGGTTCAAACCACAACCACAAAAAAAAAAAAAAAAAATTGAGATAACAACAAATTATTGGATAATAAATATTACAACTCATGTGTTTTTGCGTTAATCAATCGAGGTAACAACAAATTATTGGATTTAGAAGTAAAGTAATTATACCCTAATAGTGTATGTATTAATTAAAATAATTGTGACATATAAACAAATTATTGTATTATTTAAACTCGTTTGGTGAGTAGTATAGAGAGGCAGAATTGGTAGGGATATTGCATATTATATGCCCGGACACTCCACTTCTCCACTATTTAATTGTGTGAGCTCTAGCCACCAGACTACTTAACAAAAAAAAGAAGAGAGGCAGAATTGGATAAAACTATTTTATCATATTTAAAAAAGACCATACGTCCATTTGTTTCATTTTGTTCCTAATTTTTTTTCCGTGTCCATTTCTTCATCTTTCGATTTGTTCCCAAACTTTTTGCTTTGTTCATCCCTATTTTTGTTGTAGAAGTTGGATAAAATTCTGAATTGATTTGTTTATAAAACAATACAAGAGTTATTGAGAATAGATAAATAATTATGTCAATTTTTTTTTTTGAAATGAAATAATTATGTCAACTTAACTGGCCACATATTACAAGAAGGGAAATGCTTCGTCTCGCGAATCATTTATTCACGAATCAAGCACCATATAATAAAAAACATAACCATCATGCTTTTAACCATAGCCTGTTTACCTTTACTCCTCCGACTGTGATTTATATTAACATCTACGACCAAATTTGTAAGTGAAAAGATTTATTTTCATTTAGTGGGAGGCTGAAGCACATCAGATGTGCATGGAGACATGAAGACACGTCTTGTAGGCAACCCAAGTGGTGTGGTGGTGGCAAACAGTCCATCATATCATTACCTTTTGATTTTAATATATCAAACAAGCTTTAGTATTTCTTTCAAAACAAAACAAAAAGCTTTTAGTACTTAAAATACAAGTTCGTGAATTTTTCTCTATATATTTTGTCGCTCTATATAGCATAGCCCAACCATTATACTGTTTTCTTTGATGAAATGTCGGTCAATCTCAATGTGATTTGTCATATAATGTTGAATAAGATTATGCGCAATAATAATGGTTGATTTGTTGTGACGAAACAATTTCATTGGGCCTTCACAATGTATCTTCAAATCTTCTAGTGTTTGTTTCAGCCATAGTAGCTCACAAATTCTTGCCATAGCTCTAAATTTTGCTTCGGTGCTTGATCAAGCAACTAAATTTTGATTCTTACTCCTCTTAGCAGCAAGGTTCCCACACAATAAGGTACAATAGCCTAACATAGTTTACATAATCAACAATTGTGTAAGCAAACATAGTCTGGCTTCCACCTCTATTATACAAGATTCCTATTCCAAGAGCGCCTTTAAGATATTTGTAGAATGCGGTCTACAGCCTGCAAGTGTCTCACCCTCGGATCATGCATGAAAATGTAATTACTCATTCGATGTCTTATTTTGATAAATTGAAATTTTAAATGTTATTCTTGGAAGTTTGAAAATTTAAAAGTTAATCTCAATCATTTTGAATTCACTTGTCGAAATTTTTCAAGTTTAAATGAAGAGTATGCTAAAAAAGTTCCCCTGCCAATTGGAGGATCGCCTTTTGTTGGTTATCGATATTGTCCAACTGTCCTTCTAGACGGGGGTTCTAGATCTGTCAGTTTTCAATGCAGGCCAGATTCTCGCCTAGGGCGGTGATGATCTTCGCTTGAAGTTGAACTTCTACAAGGATGTCCCGGAGGAGATTGTTGGTCTTCGTGCCTCCGTTGAATGGTGGAATTTCCTGGATCTCAAAATTTTGAGCCGCGAAAATGTAAACTAGCCGCGTCGGAGGAGGCATCGTCATGGTTCAGTCGCAGGGTTGCTCCTAATTCTGGTGTGGTTTTGTCCATGTGATTTGTTTAGTGCATTTAGGCACATGTTTTCTACCTTTGTACTTGGACCTTTTGAAACAGGCCAAAAACAACGTTTTAATGGCAACTTTTAATAATTATGTGTTATATTAATATTTACTCATTTGTTCGGGTTTGAATTTAGGATCACAAACTCTTTATCTCTTGACTCAAATAAGTTGAATTATCCAACCCCAAAAGAAATCAAATACTACACGTCATTTATATTTTTCTTTCAGTTTATTCCCTTCATGAATCCATTTGAACTCTTTCGTTGCAAAGGTGTTTGCATAAGTTTAACACGTAGGTTTAGAGTTTATATTATAACATTACTTTTCACCACTGTCAATTGCATGATAACTATTCTGTTGCAATTTGTATTGAGAATTAAACCCTTTTTCGAACTTAGTTTCATATATATACCTTGAAAGTGCATGTTTATGTTTCAGTTTCCACCAAGGCAACAAGCAAGACTAGTAGACTACCAAGACTCTGGCCGGTCTAGTTCAATTTTTAACATACTATGCCTCCAAATCAAACTGTGTTCACATACTAACATTTTGTCTTCTGCCTCTATCCAGTCTCTACTGCATGAGTCACTGCATGTATGTATCCACGTGAGAAATATCATATGATTTAGGGTGCGTTTGTTTCAGCTTTAAAAAAAATAGATTTTGTGTCAAAAGAATCTAGAGATTTTTTTAGAGATTTTAAAAATAATCTGAAGTTATTTGCGTTTGCCTACTATCCATAAAAATCCATTTTTTTTAAAATAATGAGCTATAACATGCACATGTGTTATCTCCTTGTTGTTGAAAAAAATAGATTTTGAGAAAAGCTAATCCTAATAGCTTTTAATTTTAGGGTCAAAATAGATTTTTGATAAAATGATTTTTCTAAAAATCCTAAACAAACACTTAAAAATGAAAAAAGTGATTTTTTTAAGGGAAAAAATAGATTTTTTTTTAAAATTTTTTGAACAAACGGGCCCTTAAGGTAGTGTTGAAATTTCAATTTGCTGAATGAAAATCATCCCCAGTAAAAAATAATCATTAACAGCTTAAGACAACAACAAAAAAAAAACAAAAGTCAAATTCTTAATAAGAAATGCAAAAGTCATAGGCTATGTTATCAATAATATATGATTTTTCTACTTATAGGGTGATTGTCCTCATGATACAGGTCGCCGATAGCAGCAGATGATGAGGTTGATGGTTGCCTGCTCTTGGATGTAGTAATCAGCGATGGTGCGGTTGTCGTCTAGTCGCCCATGAGGCGGAAGACGAGGTGCATGGTTGACTTCTCTTCGATGTTGTAATCGGCAATGGTCTTCCCGTCTTCTAGTTGCTTACCGGAAAAGATCAGACGTTGATCGATCACTGGGTACTTTTTCTTGTCAAAAATCTTCTCCTTCACACTGTCTATCGTGTCTGAACTCTTAACCCTCAAGGGGATCACCGTTCCATCCAGGGTTTTTATGAATATTTGCATCTGTACCACAATTGCCAACACATTAATCAATGATAGAAGAATTTAATAGGGAAAAAAACAAAGAAAATGATATAGGAGGTACCTTGGAATCACAAGGAACTGATCTGATGCAAATTTTTATCTCGAGAGGTTCAGAAAAACCAATTGGAATCACAAGGAACTCTGATGAAAGAGTTTTCAAAGTAACCCGTTGGACATTCTTCGCAAAAGCGTGAAATTCCAGCTCACTCATCTGAGACCAAGCTAATATATTACAACTATACTTGGTCTCAGAAGATTTTGGACCAATGCTGCAAATATTAACCGCCGTTCCCAAAAGCATAGTAATATTTTTGAGGATAAATAATTGGCCATCGTTTTTTTCTTGAAGAACAATGGTTTCATCATTAGAATTCAAGGAGACAATGAAGGAGTGACCATAAGAAAATTTATTTTGAGAATCCCCGTGTTTATGGCTGAAATGGCTAGACAACAATTCTGATGATGCAACGAAGTCACAACCAGAAAAGGGGCAGTAACATGGCTCGTGGATACATTCTTCTTCATGCTTCCTATTTCTATTGTAACTTATTGTCTCTCCGCAACCATATTTTTCATTTCGACATGATATTTCCATAGATTGCAATATATTCTCAATGGCTTTACAACGTTTTAAGCCAATGTTCAGTAAGCACTTACGACACTTGCTCTCAAGTTTAACACAGCAGGTAGAGCAAACAATATGGCCATTATCACACTGAATTGCAACAAAAGAATAAACCATAAAATTAGACTTTGAAGTATTTGCTAGAATGAAATGAAATATTTCTTTGTAAGGCTTGTTACCAAAAGTATTAGCCTCCAAGAATTAAAATAACTCATCCAATCATTTAAAAAGTGTAGTGAATTCCAGTTTACTCTCTATAATATTTTTTATTCAACCTTTTAATTTATAATTTAAAGATTCTTTTCTTTAAAACATTTGTGGCATTGGAGTACGTATAAAACAATGATGTCGCAACGGATAAACATACTCTTTAAATTCTATAAATTGATGTCACAAAGGTTAAAAGAGAGAATCTTTAAATTACAATGTTAGAATCTAATCAGAATTTTTTACTGAGGTAATAAACCAAAAATAGCCCAGATGGCAAAAGAAAAAAAAGTGTATTCAACCTTTTTTTTTGCGGTGGTCGAGGTTGGAACCCCAGACCTTACATATATTATACATTATCCCTACCAACTGAGTTAAATAAACCTCATTTGTTATTAAGGAAAACAACTATTTTAGTCCCTGACTATGCACATATCGCTGTCAAAATGGTCCCTACTCGGGATAAAAAGTAAAATAGTATCTGGATGTATACCTCTGATAGCCAATGAAGTCCTTGACATTAAAATTGACCATTAAAAGATGAGCTGACAGTTGTTTTGACAAACAAGGATGTATGATGGGGATCTATGGACTAAAGTGACAAAAAATTATTAGAAATTATCATATCAAATCCCTAAATTCTAAAGAAGAAGGAGAATGGTTGTAGATTTGGAATTGAACAAGGAAGGATGAATTAGGATTTTAGAATTTGGGGATTTTATTGATAATTTTTAATTGTTTTATATCCCTTTGGAGTTTGGTCCCTAGATCCATGACATGCATTCTTGTCTCTCAAAGACCTTTTAATTGTCAATTTTAACAAACTGAACCAGCCAACGGAAAATGCTTGAGTGACTTTGCATTTTGGTGACTTTAGTGGATTTTAGATGAGAGAATGATATACGAGTGTGATTAAAATAAATTATTTTGATAAGAAAATTATTGGTCAAGAGAAACAGAGATAAAATCACCAAAATAACCGAACTCACAATCATCAAAGTGTTATCCTCACTTTGGCCAACATAGGTACACATCCGGAGAATATTTTATATTTTATCGTAAGATCATTGTGACAGTGAGATGCAAAGTCACAACCAAAATGGTTGTTTCCGCTTGTTATTACTAGAGAGGTTAATATATGTAAAGGGTATCACAATTAATTAATCAACAGAAACATACATACATATACATACATACGTACTGCATCAAATATGACAACAAGTTGATGTAGTGAAATGAATATATACCTGAAAGAGTGGAATGGTTAAGAGTTGAAAACAATTTGAGCAATCAAGAACCTTAGGGATGGAAATAATCACAGAAACGGAGTTATTCTTCTTGCTACTCATTTCTTTTTCACCGTCGTGCAGTTACCTTTGCTTCACTGTCGCAGAGAAGAAAGTCTTCAAGTTTGGTTTTCAAGACTCTCCATCTTAATTTATACAAATTTCATTGTTTTTTAAGATTCTGAAATGTTAGCTTGTGTCTTTAAGACATAAATTTAGAAGCCAAATTTAAAACTTAATTTTAAAAATTGTGCATTTAATATTTTAAAAGTTTAAAACCTTATTTTTTCAATACAAAATTTATGTTTTAATTTTTTTTTTAGATTCTTATGTTATGCTCTAAGAGCACAAGATATCATGACTCAATAAATTATTATTAACAGATTTCTAGTTTGTGGCAGTTGTTGAATAAATTAATATTAATTGATTCCTTATGCATGGGATTCGTTACTATCAAGTCTCACCACTTCAAGCCCTCAATAATTCATTTCACTTCAAGCCTTCCAAAAGTCTTTTTTTTTAGGGAAGCCTTCCAAAAGTCTTGTCACTTCAATAAATTATTATTAACCAATTTCGTTTTATTTTATGATAAAGAAACTAGTATATAATTAATTAATCTACTACTACTAATATATTAAAGTTAATTGACATCCAAATTCTTTATTTAATTTTGGTTCTATCATAGCCTCCTAATTTTATGAGTTTAATGGTCAATTTGCTATTAAATTAAAAAATAACAATATATTATGTCATAAATATAAGAAAACAGTTTATTCGCAATTGTTTTTGAGGAGAAATTCACAATTCTTTTAATCTTTTAATTTTCCTAATTTGTATATAAATAAAATAAAAATATTCAATATATACACTACGTTAATGTTGATATTTTGTAAATAGTATGAGTTTTTAAAATTTTATCATATCGATTTTCTCGTATCATTACATGGAAATTTATTTCTGTGGATATAAGTAAATAAAGTTTGCAACGAGTGCAGGGTAGATATTTAACTGTATTTTGCATATAAAATAAAAAAATTTAATTGAAACACTACATTAATGTTGGAGTGTGCTTCTCTCAAAAGCTATGCTTTGGCTTAGAACAGGGCCCCGCAAGTGGGCGGTGGGATTGGTTCCCTCGGATTAGTCGGTCCTTGGATCGGACAATACTGAGTTTTTAAAATAATGTTGTTATTTTCAAAATAGTCATGAGTTTTCAAAATTTTAACAAATCAACTCTCTAATATTGGTATAAAACAAAATTGTTTTTTGCAGATATAAACACATAAAATATTTAACATTGTTTTTATATAAAATAACAAAATATTTAATAAAAACACTAAATTATTGTTGATATTTTGAAAATAGTCATAATTTTTAAAATTTTATCATATCAATTTTCCCATATTAGTACATACAAACTTACTTCTTCAGATATAACCAAATAAAATGTTCAACAGATGCAGTGCAAATATTTAATAGTGCTTTGCATATAAACTAACAAAATATCTAATAGAAATAATATATCTAATAGCAAATAGTATAAGAACTGAGAACTAATTGTATTTTGCATAATAAATGCCATATAAAATAACAATATATCTAATAGAAATAATATAGAGTAAATTACACTCCCTTCCCTTCAAAGATGCTTGAATTACACACCCCTCCCCTCTTGTGTTAAAATATACACTCCCCTCCCCTGAAAAGAAAAATTTATACTCCCCTCCCCTATAAGATGTTTGAATTACAACCCCCTCCCTTAATAATTAAATATGCACTCCACTTTAATCTATTTTAACTTATATAAATATGATTATGATATACTCATTTTGAACCAACATTTGAGAAAAATAAATTCATTTCTTTATAATTTAAATGTCAATGATAATTAAATTTAAATATTTTGCTATTAATTTTATATTTTAGAGTATAAAATTAAA
>Ga0315913_1005018_pt1 | contig 16057 bp, 9 predicted proteins | sample MpolsnodulesMG_FD_207736 | JGI IMG/M metagenome (GOLD analysis project Ga0315913, IMG submission 207736) | Medicago polymorpha root nodule microbial communities from Los Angeles, California, United States - small nodules | ecosystem: Host-associated > Plants > Roots > Nodule | place: USA... | reverse complement strand
AAACAAATTCTCATATTTGGCACGTTAGGATCACCTTCTTTTTTAAGTCGGGATCACTTTTTATATAAGATATAATTAAATGATGGTTAAATACTTTATATTTAACACAAAGGTGATATGTCTAGAAATAAAACTTGGATATTGTGGTCTCAATGTTTGTTCTGGCAACCATTTGGTACATGGGTTGAAGAGCTCTGAAGCAACGGAAAATGTTCGACGACAGTGGGAAAGAAACCTATAAAACTGGCAACTGCTTCGACGATCAAGTTGATATGTGAACTCGAGAGGCAAGTGTGATAAAACCTTGTAAAATGTGATCGTACTTGGAGCGTGGCGTGGAGCGACACTTATATAGACGACGTCGGGAGCTGAGGAACTGCTAGCCTGTAAATTTCACAGGCTCAATTAATATGGTCGACATTTGTTTGACCTTTAACTTTGCAGGAATCGAAGAAGCTTTCTTATTTCAATTGGAGAATTTCGACAAAGCTTGAAGCCTAAGGCGCATAATCAGAATCACGGCAAAGCAAGGCTGAAAGGGCAGTTTCGCGTCGAAGACAAGCAAAAGGGCGGGAAGCACGATTTGAAGCAAGGAAATGGTTTCCTTTTAGTGGAAAACGTGGGGCAAGTGATTGTCCAAGATGGAAGAAGTGTTGATCATGGAGTTAGTGGTTCGCCATCTAGTTTTTTAGTATAAATAGTAGTTTCCAAGCCGGAAAGTGGGTCGTAAATTATATACATAATTCTACAACACTTAAACTACCAGCTTCTAGGGAAACGAGTTATACAAAATGTATGTAAACTGATTTGTAGACCACGCCTTTTATTTTAATGCATTGCATTTTACCTTTTCCTTGAGTTTACGTGCGTAAACTTACTTTTATCTTGATTTATTTTAAGCTTTTAATCGCATTCTCAAACCTGTCGAGAGACAGTGCCTTTTTATATCAAAATTGTCCTACTCTCTAAGCAACCTGAGTGCATTTCGTGGCCTTTTTTAAAACTGTTTTCCGATAAAAACCTTTGCACAATGGTCTTGGGATTTCTAGTTCGATCTCGCTTGTAATAATCAGAACTAGCCCCCGTTTGCCAAAATCACAGGCAAACAGGAACATTGTGTGAAGGAATGTACAACATTTAATTTGTGTAGATTTGAAATGACGCCTCTTTTGGGGATTCCAAACGCTCGGCTGCAAAGATTGTGGTAACATTTTTTAGGCACGATCTAAGGCGGTTAGCCACTTCCTCGTCTTTCGGTGATCTAAAGTCCTTGATTTGTTTACCTCCGCTGATGGCAATATAAAGGGGAAATTTTCAAACTTGAAGTTTTTGAAATCCTTCACCTAGTGTTTGTCTCTTCGTGACCTTTGTTCATACCTTTCTATGTTGTTTTCCTTATCATGGGGAGATTATGCATTATTTGCGCTTTCCTAATCTGATCAATTGTACTTCAACAGAAAAGGTACCTTCTGTATCCTTCTTCTTTTATTGTTGTGTTTTTGTTTAGCGAGTTAAGTTGAGAATTTAGGTCATCTCAAGGGTGTAGTTTCATTCATATGTATTTAGGGAATATGTTTCGCCTTCATCAATTAGTTAACTTCTGATTCAAAATTGGGAGTCATGGACACGAGCCGCGATGTTACTAAAGGTTCTTCCCCTAATGACTTAATTTGGCAAGTGCATCAAACTGTTTCCAAATAATAAAGTGGTAAAAAATTTCTCCACATGGATTGTCGTTTCAACGTGTCAATTAGCTAAAGCCATTAAAATCAGTAAAATAGGGGGAGTTTGCAAGTTTGATTTCATTACGCATAGTAGTTGGATTGGTTGCAAAATATAAAAGGGGTTTGATTCAGAGTTTTAGAGGCTATCAGGATTCTTTGAATCTCATCTACCTATTTGTTTGAATTAATGAAAATACAATTACCAATTATGAAATGATGGTTCTTATTTAAATGGTTAGTTCGGTAGGATCCAGCGTCCCTCCCGATGTCATTTTGCTCGTCAATCACCTTAAAGGTCATACGTGCAATATGGGGGTACATGCTCGTCAATTCTCTAAAGTTTCATACACATTCAGATAATTATTAAGGCATGGACTTACACTCTCACAAGTAATTGAAATGTAGCATAGTTGAAATTCCTAAATTGTCATCTAAAGGAACCACTTTACGTATGAATATTAGAATTTCACCACATGCCCTAATTAGCCCTAATTGTTTAAAGAAATAAGAATAGCCCTAACTAATTAGAGAAAGAAGAATAAAGTTCATTATAACGATTCTGATGTAAGCAGGATCCCATTCCTCACCTAATCTTAGGTCAGTCACATTGGCTAGGTATGTCACACTCCCTACAACATGAAAGCATTACACTATTTAATACATATAAAATTAAATAGAACTAAAATCATCATTGACTAAAAGACTTTCATTAATAAAACCCAAGCAATAAAAAAAGAGGTTCATCTTAGAACCCTAATCAAAAGGTGTTCAGTTACTCATGTTAACAAATGACACAATACAAAAGAAATAAAAAATACTCTAAGAACAAAGTTTGAGGAGAGAGACTCCTCTAGATGCTCCTAGCGCTTGTCTTCCTCTTAAACCGCCAAGTTCTGAATGAATATTTCTGAGTGGAAGAAGATCTATTTATAGGCGTATTAATTACCTACTGGGTTTGGGTTGAAAAATTGGGTGATGGTCCGATTAGGCAAGTGTACCAAACCATTTACCAAGTAATAAAGTGTAAGTAGAGTATCGTATCCACATGAATTGTTGTTTCAACCAAGCAATTCTCGTTACTTATTTGGGAGCAATAAAATAAATAAAAGAGATAAGGGTTTAAAGTTTTGCAAATTAATTTGTTTGCAACATAGCAAAGTTTACTTGTTTTGATTGCAGAATGTTAACGACGGTTAGGATTCTTTGAACCACCTCTACTTATTTGTTGGAATTAAATAATAGTCAAGTCAAGTTCAGTATTTTAAGTAGACTATCAAAGTGATGAGTTCGTTGGGACATTAAACCTAATCTGCTGTCAAGTTGAACCTGTTGATCCACGTGAAGGTTCATGGGGGTCTTACTCTCTCAGAGATGTAGGTCGGCCCCTCCAGCTGTCGAGTTGCACCTGCTGATCCATGTGACAGTTTGAGGGGGACTTACTCTCTTATAGGTAATTAAAACATAGACTTAAATTAGCATTCCTAAATTTCTAAAGGTATGACTTCTCAATGTCCCTAAAGGTTCCCTAATATATGAGCCTTAGAAGTACATAGAACACTCTTCCTCTCGGTAGTTGATACAATTTTAGCAAGTGTACTACTTTGTATCGTAGTAATAAATTAATTCTTATCCACATGGAATGTTTTAACTCTACTTAGTAATTTCATTTACACTTCGAATATATGTAAATAGGGGGTTGCCTTAGGCAAATTGGTTTTGATTCCAATTATAAGTAAATAACTGAAAGTAAACTTGGTTTTAAAATATGACGAGAGGATGGATTAGGTCTTTCGAATCACATGTTCATCACTCATTAGTAAGCTGCTTCTAAATCCTACCAATGCTATTTAGTGTAAGACAATTAACAAAAAAGCTCAGGTCAATCCCTTGACTTAGAGCCCTCTTTTCCAATTATAATTCCCTAATTCCTTAGGTTAACCTATAATCATCAAAGGTTTTTACCACGTTAATTTTAAAGTCACAACCTAACAACTTTTCATCCCTAGATTGTTCGTTAAGATGAACGTTATAAAGAGCTCACAGTTATAAGCTGGTGTTAGCAGTCATATAATCTCTAAAATCAATTTATACATAATAAACTAGAATGGTATTCATAAAAATTCAGAGTTACATATTACATTGTAATGAGCTATAACAAAATCATCTAGTGGCCTAATCTCAAAGAACTTAGCTACTCATGGCTAAAGCACAAATCACTATTACAAAAGTAAGATTCATTACATGTATTTGATAACTGGCTGTGAGTTTTAATGGTCTCCCACCTTGTCTCCAGATCTCCAGCTCCAAATATCAGCTTCTTTCTCTCAAATTTTGAACCCTTGCTTAAGAAAAAACCTTGGCTTTCTCTCCAAATATCACGCTGAAATCGTGCTCCGATGACTTAAAATCGTGGCACGATTTGCTCATTAAAGTCAAATCTTGTTCAGACGTACCTTCAAATCGTAGCCCGGTGAAACACCATCGTGCTACGATTTTTTACGAACCAAAATCCATTCCAACCTGTTACAGATCGTGCTCCGATTTCTGTAAATCGTGGCACAATTTCTTCTTCACTAGGAAACATAAAATCTGCGCTTTGTAGCTTCAAACTCGTGCATAACCATCTGAACTCAACTAAAAGTGGACAAAAACTACTAACAAAATGATGTATGACCTAGTGTCATCTGTAGTTCTACAAATGGGCTGCTCTATCAAAGTCTACCTTACCAAGGTGAATGGAGAATGGAGTTACTGGGATGATTTATGTCGTGAAGTCATCATTTCCCTAATTACTAACTAGTTACTTCCTGATTCTGGCAGATATGCATCAATATTAAGTATGTCACCTCCCTAAGTACCTTTCTCTCAGGGTCCCGCTCTCTTTAGTTGTGTTTCCCTAGTTACTAATTAATTGCTTCCTGATTAGACAAATATACATCAATATTAGGTATGTCACCTCCCTAAGTGCCTAAGTTAGGGTTGTGCCCCAGAGGAGACAAATCTTACGTACTACAGTAAAACTAAATAGTGAACAGAAAATCACTGAATAAAAGACTTTAAATTAAATAATTATGCAAGAAATTAAACAAAATAGAGGTTCATCTTAGAACCCTAGCCTAAAAAGGTTTAGTTAATCATAGTAACTAAAGACAAATTACAAAAGAAATAAAACATACCCTAGAGAAACTTGGAGTTAGGAGAGAGAAACTCATCCCTAAAGCTCCAACTGTTTGCCTTCCTCTTGAAACACTTCGATCTGAATGAGAAATTATGAATGAAAGGCTTGGTAATTATAGGGAGAGTTTCCACCTCAAGTTGAGCCTAAAAACCGGGCTTTTCCCACTTAAAAGTAGCAAAAATCAGTTTTGGCCCGCACGCTGCAATGCTCGGGGCGCCTTACCATGACGCTTACGAACTTTCTTTTTCAAACTCATCGGAACCTCCAAATGATCTTTACTAGGTAACCTCGCCACTTTTTTGAGACTATGAACTGAATGTCTAAGCATTCCACCTGCTTTCGTACACTTATGAACCTGAACCTGAACTGCGTCCTGGTTTTGACTATCCTTAGACCTCACAACTTTCTTTAATCTATTTTTAGAAGAGAAAATAACCCTTGCGTCACTGTGGTTATGATTATTCAACAACTCCATTCTCCAAGGCCACGACATTGTAGAACGTAAAATTTTATCCTTAGAAACAAGTACCCGAATAACTACATCTGATGGCCACTCCACCTCCCCAACTACCAGATTGATCCCGATCAGCCGACTTATCCTATCATGTTTCTATCCAACTTATCCCATGTCTACATTTTATCATGTTTCTATCCAACTTATCATATCATGACCATTAAACAAACCATAAGAATAACACGTGTAAAAAATGATACTATTTTTTTTTAAGAAGCCCAAATATGTTAAGGTTTTTTTTATCATGTGCAAATTTGCATATGTTAAGAAGTTTAAAATGGTAAATTTAACTTAGAACTTGAGCATTTTATATTAAATATGTAGTTTTTTAATAAATAATTGTTGTTTTTCAATGAAAAACTAATCCTTTTAATTGTCTTAACATGTGCAAGCACATGTTAGCCAAACCTGAATGTTAATTTATCTTCAAGATTATCCTCTCAAAAAAGATATCTTAATGATTTTTTAAAGAAGATATCTTAAAGATTATTATTATTTTTAAAATATTTTGTATACTTGGTAACCTTTTTTTTTTGAGAAAATACTTAATTTCTTTTTTTTGAGTGAATAGTATTACTTGATTACATTTTATAACTTATTTTTGAGCGGGATAGTTTAATACATGCAATTGAACGTGCAATATAATTAATATACTTGCTGGTTACGTGTAGATATAAAAATATCAATCAAATATTTGAATACAAAACCAGAGCTAATCTCTTCAAAAAAAACCAGAGCTAAGACTTTTGTAAAAAAAAAAAAGTAATGATATTTTGACAACCATTGAATGACAACATTTGTGACAACCTTATTTTTCTTTCTTTTTATTGGTCAAAAACAATAGAGAGAGAGAAAAAGGAAGAGAGAGGATAAATACATCATGTGAGTATGAGAGAGAAAGTTGTACAAAAGTTATCATAAAATGGTCGTACAAATATCATTTCTCAAAATCTTTTTGCCTGTTTTTTTAGCATTAAATAAATATAAATATACCTCTACACATATCTTTCATTTTTCTCTTGACCATCCATAGACATGTGTTTAGCACCTCCATTGGTTCACAATCATAATGTCAATGCGGACTCTTTTACTAATTAATTAAACTATAAAATTTGATCGCATGATCTTTCTTTTGTAATTCGTGACATCGTGTATATATCAATGTTTGATTCATATTAAAATAAAAGAAGTATTTTTTTATAAGAATTTTTTTAAAAATAAACATTCAAACCATGAAAACATCACTAGTACAAAAAATACTTTTTAAATCCATGCTTAAGTCGGTTCGCTCTGCCACCCGTCTTAAGCAGTGACGCGGTGGCAGTTTCGCAATTCTTTTAAACTTCTTTAAGTCGGTTATAAAGTTACCCAGACTTAAGGTTGATAGAATAATGAAAAGAATTTTTTTTTAATCAATTCTTTAAGTCCCAAGGTTGATCAAATGACTTAAGAAGTCAGTTCGTTGGCCACTGGACCTAAGGATTTTTCCCTCTATTATTTTGTCAAAATAAAAACTTTCCCTCTTTTTCTTTGTGAATCATCAACTTTCCCTCTTTTTATTTATTAATTAAATTAATAGTTTTTTTAATAAAAAAAATTAATAGTTATATGTTTGACAAAAAAAAAATAATAGTTATATGAGACCTTTTTTCTGTAACCAACAAAAAAACAAACCTTTTTTCTTAAAAAAAAAAAAAAAAGTTATATGAGACCTTTTTTTCGTAACCATCAAAAAAAAACTTTTTTTCCTTAAAAAAAGCACATTGTAGATTCGTTGAACCTCACTTCTCGTAACCTTTCTCACTTGCTCTCTCTTTCTCACTCAATAGTTGAAAGCTCTCTCTTTCTCACTCAATCACTGAAAGCTCTCTCTTTCTCACTCAATTGTTGAAAGCTCTCTCTTTCTCACTCAATCGCTGAAAGCCGCTCTCACTTGCTCTCTCTTTCTCACTCGTCGCGGCCTCCATCATCGCTCAATCACTCTCGCCGAAACTTATCACTTTTGCACACACCCTCGCCGGAACCTAAGGCCTTAAGTCGGTTGCTAAATCCGACTTAAAAGCATAAACTTCTTACTACGGGAGCTGTTAGGACGTGCGCCCGACTTAAAAAAGCCTTTTTAACCGACTTAAAAATGGTTTTTTGTACTAGTGCATATATAGGATACATGGTAAACCAACGAAAGAGATGATTTACAACATAGAAAGGAGGATAATTTCTAGAAACACTAGAGCACATCAATAATGAAAGACGTTAAAAACAATGAAAACATCCTAGCCGGTGGTTAAAAGATGTTAAAAACAATGTAAACATCCAGGTCGGTGATCCATAGTGCCAAAAACCTTTTTTTTTTTCCTGATTTATTGCACCAAAAACATGTTTTTTTTCCTTGATTTTGATACCTAACATTTGAGTTAACTTTGATTTCAACCCTTAAGATTTTTTTTTTTATTTCAACCCCTCAATTAATGTTAGGAAAAAAAAAATAACATGCAAAATTATCAGAATTGCCACATCAGCGCTCCTGTGTCTAGCGCATCAATCCTTCCGCCTAGCGCATGAGATATGATGGAAACATGAATTTCAGCTTCCAACATGAGATTTCAAGGCATATCTCAACACCTTTTTCCGCTAGTCTAGCCTTCTAACAATCAAGGGTGTCATCTAAATTGTGCTTTATAGTATAATGTTATTGACATCCAACTGACTTCTTTCCCCCTTGACTCTCTCTACAATCTACTAAGTTTCATTTTTCTCGAGTGCTTTCATTTCATCATTCATAGTCTTGCCTTGTTAACACATTCAAAGCTTTAATTAATTAATGTATGGCCAATCTAACACTAAATTGCAAATAATATGCTTGAAGAGAACCACACTCGCTAACATAATGTGAATCCACAAACGTTCCTCCAAGACGTGCAGAGTTATCTTATGTTGGAATTAATTGCTAGTATTAACCAATTGATTAGGTTTAAGTGGTTAATGAGTTTCAGTTAAAGATAAATCGTTCAAATGAGTTCGACTTCCAATTACGACTGAAACAATCAATGGTAAGATTTTACTTATAATTCGACTAAACTATGAATTATCATAAACTTGTTACTTTAAAAACGGGAGGGTTATGGCAAAATGGTCATATGTTGTTTGGCTTGTTTTTGGGTACTTCTTGTGCTACAGATTTGAGTGGTCATAAATAGATTTCTAGATTTTTTTTAAAAAACCGTTGGTTTAATAATAAATGAAACTACAAAAACATTTTTTTTATAAAAGGGAGGGTCGAAGCCCAGCAAAAGGGAGGATGGAAAAGTAACCCTAACTTGATCAACAGCTAACAAATGACTTATTTAAGTCAAATACGATTCAAAAAACATCATTTCATTCTCCATGATAACCCAATATTAGCCAACACATCAGCACACATGTTTACTTCATGATATAAACGTTTGACCTTCACTTCACATTCTATTTCAAGAAGGCTCCTATCACTTGCATTACTCTCTAGCCTCCTAATAATAATATTAAGCTTAAAAGATGTACATATTACATTACCTTAAAATACAATTTATTATATGTAGGGATGATGGAGAGAGTATATATAATATAAGTAGTCAATATGTGGAGGCTTACTCACACTTAATTAAAAAAAATGATTTATATCCCTTGTAACACAAAAAAAAGAAAATAGTTTTTTTTTGTGTTTAAAAAAAAGAAATTAATATCCCACGTTTTTATTTATTTTTTGTGAACAATCCCTCGAGCACGTTGTTAAGATACTACAGCTCAAATAAGATTGAGACATGACTCAGCCAAAGTCACACATCTTAAAAATAATTAATGTATATACCTAACTTAGGGCTTAAGAGTAATACGTGTCCAAAATGATACAGCCTTGTTGTGGGTGCACATTAAATTATTTTTAATTTATTTGTTGGTTTAACCCTTTGGTTTTTAAGAAAAATGATTGTTAGTAATCTGAAATTCATCAAAAAGTGAGTAAAATTTGGTCAAAACTTGCTTTTATCGGTAGTCAAACTTGGGTTCTCGAAAACAATTTGTCTTAAGATAGACATCAAATTATTTTACAATATTCTCCTTTCAACTGGATTTATTTTTTGGTGTACTCCTCTCAATTGGAATATAATTAAGTAAGAAAGAAAAAAAATTAGAGGAAAAAAATCATCAAATATAAGTAAAATTTAGGGTTAAATATGTTTTTTATCCCTATAAATATATCAAATTATTTCTTTAGTCCTTCTAAAATTTTCTTTCGACTTTTAGTCTCTGTAAAATTTTCAATCACCATGTTTTGTTTCTATTTTGAAATCAACTGATGTGTAGACTTTATATTTTTTAATGAAATTATGCAGAAATGTGTAGAATATTATTAAAATCTCTCCCAAAAATTAGTTTTTTATTTTAAAAACATGAATTAAATATGAAGATAGAAATATTAATATTATAAAAAAAAGTGCAAAATTTTATTAAAAAATATGAGTTCTACATGAGTTTACTTAAAATAAGGGATCAAAAGTGAAAATAGAAAACTTTTGATGCACTAAAAGTCGTAGAAATTTTTTAAAGGAACTAAAACGAAAAGTGGGTATATTTATAACGAGCAAAAACATATTTAACCCTAAAATCTATAATATGTTGTTCTTGTAAGCATAGTTCCAACGACGTTGCAACATGCAAGGGATAAAGTTCAAACTCTCAATTCTCCACTTATTCACCTTAAATAAAGAAATTTCTAATTACTAGACTTTTTGAAGGAAAAAAAACTATAATATATTACTTTATTCATATTCCTAAAATATTCTTCAATAAAATAAGTTTCTATTAAAATCAAACAAAAAGGAAGAGTAAAATCCCTATTAGCTCAGTTCGTAGCAATATTATATTATATATATAGGGATTGGTGTTCAACATAAGATTTCTCTTTTATTTATTTTAAGGTGAAGTTTTAATCACTTTGATACTCAACAAAACAACCTTGTTTGGATCGAGCTTATGAAAAAGTGTTTATACAAATAATTAAGCATTTATGTTAATTTGTAAGATCTTACTAACGAAAATTGTATGTTCATTCTCTCAAAAAAAAATTGTATGTTCATAAATTGTTTTTTCATAAACTACCTTAACAAACTTATAAATAATACATTAATGTTTATTTATTTGCATAATCTATTTTGCATAAACTCTAAAATAAGTCAATCCTAACGGAGCCAAAAAGGATGAGTAATATAAGAAACACAATTTTTATTGTTTTAAAATAATTGTGTTTCCTATACTTTCCAATAAATAAATAGACCATTAAAACAAAACTTTTTCAACTGTGGTGTGCAAAATAAATATACAGAAATTATGGTGTGCTTCTCCAATTCAAGAATTTGAGTGCGCAAAACTGAAATTACATAAAACAGAAAGGACTATAATTGTAAATATCAAGAGGTAGTTTTCTCATTTGAAACAAACAAGGGGCAAAAAAGTAAAAACAGTAAAATGTTACTACATAAAATTATGGTTTTTTAGCAAAGTCGTTGGAAAAAGACAATAACAATAAAAACAGCTGAAACATGAAAAACATGTTACAAGAACAGTTTCTCTAAACTTAAGATTTGTTGTCACTAAAAAAAAAATTCATCTTTCATGGCTTCATTGAAACTACCAGAGATTGTTCCTTCTCCTAACACAGACACTGAACGTCTTAGAAATGCTTTCCAAGGTTTCTCTCTCTTTCTCTTTCTCTCTCTAATGCTGATGAAAGTTTTAAAAAAAAAACTGTTTTTTTTTAATGATTTTAAGTATTTTCTGAATTTGGGTAGCGAGAATTATGTTAAAAAAGCTGAAATTTTGTAGGTTTTTATTAATGGGTTTTTCAGATACGTTACTTTGTAATATGCATGTTTGTAATATTGAATCACAAAGATTTGTTGGAATTTTTTTATTCATTGGACAACGTTATTGAAGGTATTATTATGATTTTGTTTTTTATACATTTTTTGTATTCTGTTGGTTCATTTATGCTGATTTTTGTATCAATAATTGTTGGTATTAGAAATGAGATTGTTGGTGTTGATGATGGTTATTGGAAAATTGATGTAGGAATTGGAACAAATGAAAAAGAGTTAATCTTGGTGTTAGGACATAGAAATGCTCAACAGAGGAAGGAAATCAAAGAAACTTATCAGAAACTTTACAATGAATCACTTGTTGATCGTCTTCAATCCGAACTCTCTGGTGATTTTAGAGTATGCATCATGTCATTCTTGCTTCCATTGACTATTCATTTTTGAGAAACAATTATTCAATGTTGTATTTTATCAGTATATATTATTGAAATCAACTGAAATTATGTCACTTTCAGTGATTGCTTGTGCCAATTTGAAATTCTAGTTTTTTTGTTACAAAATTGGTCAATCATGTGTCCTATTATTCTATCTGTATTTAAATTTTGTGCTAATTTGATTTGAGCATTACAAATACAACCCTCAATTTTGCACATATAAGTCAAGATAATGATGTTTGTCCTAACAATTATATAAGATTTTGGTACGTGATTTCTTTTATCTAAGGAAAATTTCATTTTATTGTCGAATTCAAAATTATTTTCGAAGCACACCATTTTTCTGAAGTAATGATGCGATCTAATATGCAATATCATGACATAGGCTAGTGTGATATGTAACAGAATGCTATAGTTCTCTGGACTTGTGATCCACCAGAAAGGGATGCAAAATTTGCAAGGGATGCATTGAAGGTTAAGAGGAAAGGGATCAAACAGCTGCAGATTCTGGTTGAAATAGCATGCGCGTCGAGTCCGAATCATTTGATGGCAGTCAGACAGGCTTACTGTTCTCTCTTTGATTGCTCACTTGAGGAGGACATTATAGCCTCAGTTTCTCAGCCACTCACAAAAGTAAGGACATGAAGTTTCTTAGTCACATATAAAAGTAACTCTTATCTAAGTTTGTCTAGCTAGGTTCTAGTAAATGTTAGATTGTGGCTAAAGCTCTATAGCGTAGCGGAATCTGAACAATTTTCTGTTGTTTTGTGATACGCTGTTTAGTACAAAATACGTTTGAATAGCAGCTATAGTGTTGCTATATAGAACTATTGCGTAGTAGAATTTGAACAAATCTCTATTTTCCACTGTCCATACAATTGACAACACTGCATAGTACTGTGGTTTCAAATTCAAATATTCTTGTTTGAACCTCATTTTACATGCGAAATGTTGCATAGTAACACAAAGTAAAACAAGATAATGATAAATACATTACAGAAAAGCTTGGTAAATTTATTATTAAAAGCAATTTCTTAAAAAATGTAAGGTCTGTTTACTTTATAAAAACATTTTCAAATTTTTGTGTTCATTTTAAATTGCTAACGAGGAGTTAAAAGACTCATGAAATGAACATTTGTGATAGAAAGAAGATGGATGGAAAGCTAGGAAGAATCCTTTTTCAGAAACAACAAAAACTATGTTATGACATTTTCAGAATTTCTGAAAATATTAGACCTGTTTTCAAGTACTATAAAAGACAATTGTGAGGGGAATATTGAGTTTATATTCTCATATGTTTATTAGTTGAAATAAAAATGAAAACGGAAAACATGAAAAGAAAACGAGCCCTAATTTTCTTCACAAATTCAATGTTCTTCAAACATATCATGTGGATGTTATGCAGATTTTAGTGGGCTTAGTAAGCTCCTACCGGCATAATAAAGTGACAGTAAACTTGGAGGTTGCAAAGTCGGAAGCAGAAAAACTACATGAAGCAATCAACAATAAGAAATTAGATGATGATCACTTTGTTTGGATACTTAGCACCAGGAATGTTTTCCAGATCCGCGAAACTTTTGCATCCTACAAGCAACTCTATGGCAAAACATTTGAAGAGGTTTTGTTTAACGATTTCAATTTTAATGTCAACTAGTAATTTAAATCATGTCACTTGTTCAAAATGTACTTAACCGAAAAGCCTAAATTACTATAATGATGTTCCAAGATGTTGTTTATTCATTCACTATGAATTTGGGTGATTTTCTTTACAGGACATAAAAACATGTGGTAAAGGTGATTTGACATCACTCTTAAATGTGGTAGTATGGTGTATAGAATGCCCCGAGAAACATTTCGCAAAGGTACTTGTTAATTCTCTTCTACTCAAGACAAGTTCATAAAGTTTAGTATTTCATTGTTTTGGAAACTCGGGTTATAAGTTAATACATTATTAGAAAACACTAATCAATTTTCAAGATATATCTATAACTTGCTTTTCCAGAACCGTAGATAAGTTAAAAAGAAAAGAATCTGTCTTTCTTTTTCTGTTAATCCGTTTACCAACCATTGCGGAGTCTAATTTTCAAAAGCCTGGTTTATCAACATTGTAAATGATACATTACACACACTATTAATTATTTCTGATTTCTAAGATTAGATATGTTATGCATACTAATTGTATAGGTTACTGATAGCTCGCATTGAGAATTTAGCTTGTTTGGTTGAGATTCTTCTCTATGCAAAGACAAAAATTGCATACTCCGACACATAGTATGTGTTTTCTGACACTAATCAAAGCAAATTTGTCTTGCTTCTAATCGAATTGTGTTTGAAACCTCTCAAAATCTAAAAGAAACATCTACAATGAACTTTTTCCTTGGAAAGATGGTCGATTATACATGACAGTAATGTTTCATTCAATTTTTTCCCTTCCTTTTCATTTTGAGATGATATATATGTACTAATTCCTTTTTTCTTTCAAATATACGATGTATCTTTCGTTCGATCTTCTAATGAAAATTTCATTTAGGTGGTTTCAAAGATCAAATTTTGACATCAATGCAGTCGTTTTATACGACTATTTTGACGAATATTTTTATAGGAGTACCAACATTATGACATTTCATCTTTAAAATATCAAAGTATCCATTTACTCTAATTTCTTTGAAGCTATATCAAGATTACTCATTCAGAAAGTGATTGCAATTTCATTTCGGTCCACTTCTATGCACAAACAGGTTATAAGGGATTCTATTGTCGGGCTAGGAACTGATGAAGATTCACTCAACAGAGCTATTGTAACTCGAGCTGAAATCGACTTGTTGAAAGTGAGATTCGAGTATGCTAACATGTACAAATCAAGTCTTGATGATGATGTCATTGGAGATACCTCAGGTGACTACATGGAATTTTTGCTGACTTTGCTAGGGAAAGGACCAAAGGGATACTAATACATCACAACAACAAGAACCTCTCATTCTTTTTTGAGGTTATTTGTAATCTTAATTTGATGGTTTAAATTATGTTGTACATGTTGGTACAATATTTCAGAAGAATAAAATTTGCAAGTTGAAACCAAGACTATATATGTGTGTTGTTCTGAATTGGATTTGTGTGCATATCAATTAATTATTCCTTGATATTTTCTCTGTGAAAACTAAAAGAAATTGTTGTATAAATAAGATGGTATTTGTCTATTTGATGATGTAAAATATATTGAAGTTATTATCATGGATGCAATTATTTGAGTTGTTAAAAGAATGCTCCAAATAAGATGAAAAAGTGTCATGTGAGTTGTGATATTTCATTCAGCCAATGGATTGAGTATGATTGATGAATCTCAACTCACATTTACAATTACACTAGATTAAGATCTGTGCGTTGGGTAAGGACGGGTTCATTTGTTCCTGTGTGACAAGATGCCGACCTTGAGGGTAAGCCGGTGGAAAGATTCTTAAGTGGCTTGGGATGACATTCTAATGTCCGGAGCTACCGTCGAACACACTAATCATTATGCTAATGTCATGCTTAGTGGGAATGGACTTTGAGGAGGGATAGATCATTGTGGCATTGGGACCTAATCGTCATAGTGTGGCACATTGTCATATCTCTTGTCCAACCTTCCTGAGTTAGGTTGGTACCTTTTCTCTTTTTGGGAATTTCAGTTGGAGCTAATCCACGAACTTGGAACCCGGCGATAGAATCTATGAAGAAAGACTTTCTTGGTGGAATGGTTATAATTTATCCAATGGAGGAAGAGTGGTTTCAATCAATTTGGCGCTACGTTGTTAAACTGTTATTCTATTTTTCTTTTTTCAAGGCACCTCGGAAGGTAATCAATGAATTGACTCTTATTCATCGAAGATTTGGAGAAAACATACGATCAATAGGGTTAGATAAGATAAAGTTTACTCAGTTCAAAAATAGTCAGTTTTGTAACGTCGGATTCTTTATGGTGGCGTAACGTCCGTGCAATAAGTTTTATGGATGATTTATCTACAAATTAGTTAGCTAGCATAATTCATAGAAAACTTGGTAATGGAGAAAGCATATTTTTTTTGGATAGATTTATGGTTAGGTGATCAACCATTGTTCATACAATTTCCTCATTTATATAGATTAAGTTTTGACAAATCAGTTTATGTTGCAAATAAAGGAGCTTGCATTGATAGAAAATGGACATGGAGATGGTGTTGGAATAGAGTTCCAAGTGTTATGAGATGGAAATGTCGACACATGTGCAGCTGCAAGATAATGTTGCAGACTCATTGATATAACAATAATAGCCTCTCTCTAAACTCTCTCCTCTCCTTCCTTCATTCCTTGAGATCTCAATCCCGCCGCCGGCAAACCACCGC
>Ga0315913_1005016_pt1 | contig 16064 bp, 13 predicted proteins | sample MpolsnodulesMG_FD_207736 | JGI IMG/M metagenome (GOLD analysis project Ga0315913, IMG submission 207736) | Medicago polymorpha root nodule microbial communities from Los Angeles, California, United States - small nodules | ecosystem: Host-associated > Plants > Roots > Nodule | place: USA... | reverse complement strand
AACTTGTGCCCAAGTTAATAAGTCAAAAGTAAAAATATTTTGTTGTAATCAATGCATTTGAATTTAATTTTTTATTTTTGATTAATTGAATGCACAAATTTAAAAATATATTTCTACTTTTGAGTTGCTTAACATATGCCCTTATGACACAAGTTAGCATGATCCATACATTATTGCCGAAATAATCGACGGTGAAACTAAAAATATCCACACAAACCGACATGAGGATACAAATGTAACAGTTCTTCAAAATGGTTTTCAACCATAGTTTCATTGAGGGTAAAATCTTTCAATGAATGAATCCATGAATCACAGCTTTTGATCAATAACATGTAACAATACAATATTCTACAAAACATAATCAATGGCCTGAAAAAAATTAGATTATAATAATCTAATACAAAATTTCTTCTAGATACCACTTCTCATGTAAAATTACAACTAGTATACATATCCTAGCCAAGAAGAAAATAAGGATTGTAACTATCCCAAACAGAGTGATTTCCCATTTCAAGGAGCAAGTTGTTAGCAACATCATCTGTCATTGTTTTCTCATGTGACTTTAGGACTAGCTTATATAGATTAGAAACCAAAGGGTTTCTAAGAAATGGATTAATAGCTCTTCCAAGCACAACAAAATCAGATAGAAGTTCGGCATCGTTATTGTCAGAGACAACGAAAATGCAGTTTGAAAGAGCATAGAAACCAAGTAAATTCGCATATACGGGTAAAAATGTATCTTTGTGGTTACCTACGCCTCCTATCCAATCAATCTTCTCCTGTTTCTCGGTAATGTTTTCGGCATACGACACCAATTGACGGGAAAATCTACTTCTCCATCCATGTAAATATCTCACTAGTTCGTCTTTGTCGGCCCATGACTTCAAAATAGGTAGCTTTTCCATATTTGAGCAACAAATTTGGCTGATCAACAGCTTCTCTTCATAATGGTTGTCGATTTCCTTGTCGAAAACTCTCCTCACAAGATCTCCTTCGAACGATACATTGCTTTCAGCTTGTAATACCCATTGACAAAGGTAGTTGAAGTAATCAATCCAGTGACCAAAAATAGAAGAGAGATGATCAAAACAGAATCTTATCACTCTATCTACTTGGATCGGAACCAATTCATGAGGAACATTGCTCCCAGTTCTTTCTGAAGTAAAATATTTTTGAACATCTGAGGAAAGGCTCAATCTAACCGAGTCATCTTCGTCTTCCAAAAGCTTGATGCATGTGAACCATGCATTAAGCACATGATGAGCATACGAATTCACACTTCCATTTTTCACAAAACAAGAAGGTGATGATGTGGCAGAGGGAATATGATCATTGTAAACAATCGAGCCAAGGGGTGTGGCCTGTCCGAGTATACCAGACGCTATCAAGGATCCAGCTGCTGCATGGCGCATACTTGTCTGTTCAGATGGTGAACTGCATTGCTTAATCATGTTACAGAAATAAACAATGCAATCAAACAACCAACTTAACATATCCTGATTCATTTCGCCACAAACCACAAACTCCATTCCTTTATTGGATGGAAAAGAACTTGCAAATAACATTGTAATTCTCTTAGTACATACTCCGAGACAGTAAACAAGGGTTTCTCGGGTCTTTGCATGTCTTGTTTGATTGTACAAGGAAACTAAGTCGTTCCAGAATTGTGACACGGAATCAAAGTTCATTTCACCAACATAACTTGTGCCGGTGCACTTCTCGTGGCTAGCTTTTTCAAATTGCAGCAAATTCCAAGCTACAAGGATCCTCAGAATGTAATATTTACATTTGTGGTTCTTCTCTGAAGCCAAAATCTTCACCAATGTTCCATGAAGATTAGTTTTTGCCCAGAGGTGAATAACACTAATGTGATCAATGGAAAGATCACAGAGTTTACCATCAGATTCTGCAGCTTTCAGGAACTTCAGAAGCCACTTCAGTGTTGCAAGTCGAACTTCATACAACGAGTCTGACATGCAGCGAATCAACCTATGCAAAATACCAGAGGATGCGTCCTCCATTTCATGTTTAGGCAATGATTTTGTACTTGGAAGAGAATGTCTCAGTGGTGAATGGGTCGACTCTTCCTCGTTTTTAGATGCTTGAAACAGACAACCGAAATAGGAAATGGCTGCTTGTTCACGGAGTTCAGCAATGGTTGCATCGTAATAAGGCTGTCCGTAAGATTCCAAATCTAAGCATTCTGTGGACAACTCCAAAAGCAGGTTGCGAATGGTTAAAAATTGTTGGGTTACATGGCATGTCCTTGCAATATTGAGCATTTGATCAAGAACTTTTATGAATGTTTCATTGAGGATAGGGCACCTGCATTGAGTAGGTCTTCCAATCCATGATCGCTGTGTAAGAATTTGGATCAACTCACCAATGAGATCTTTCTTCGAGTTATCAGCAAGATTACTACAATTTACCTCCAGCAGAGAACTCAACTGCAAGAGAATTCCATGAATTAGGTTGTAGGAAATCCCATGGGAACCTGAATTGTCAGAGTTTTCAACACAGGGAAGCTCGGAGGCAATACTAAGAAGGACTGATGACAACTTCTCGTTTGATACAAGACTTGTTAGAGCTCTAGATGCAAGAACACGAACTCGTAAATTACTTTGGGTTGAGCACCTCCTAATCCATGGCATTAAGAGAAAAGGGTCTAGTTCATCTCCTCTTTCCCCAGCAATTGATGAAGGCTTCAGCCTTGATAAAAGAATCAGAATCGGGTACAAACTCGGATGCAGATTATTTCCCCTAATAGATTCTAAATCTCCTGAGGATGTAGGACCCAGAAACTCAGTTGCAACTTCCAGTTCATTGAAAAGAAATGAATGCAGTGATGGATACCTTGGAACAACAAAAAAATTATCAAGTGTTTAGTTTACATAAGCTAATCACACTAACTAGAAGATACAAACTATAAACAGACAGTGTTATCGAATGTACATATAAAGTTGAGACAGAGTCCATAGGCTGCATATAACTCATGATTTTATGAAAATAATACCAAGAGTGTATTACTAGCATTATTTGACATTGTAATTGTAACATACAATAAGAACAGAAAATGAAATAACTCAGTTATTATCCAATATATGTATTAAAAAATCTACAGACAGTTTATTTATTTAGTTGTATGTTCAGCACATTTAATTGGAAAGTTCCTCAAAGCATATCTGATAACTGACAAGAGTGCCTAATTAACTAATAACAAAGTTTCCATTCAGATATTAACACTGCCTAGTTGACCATAACAATAGTTGGCATAATGAGGCCGCTTCAGAAAACAATAGTTTTATACCATTTATGCTTTCAACATTCATACCTAATGGACAAATAGGTGGATAATCACAAGACATCTACCTCCCAACATTCAGGGATCTAATTACATATTTAAGACAAATTCAGAGACTCAATTATAAAAAATTAGTTCAGGGATCTATTTAAAAATCTCCAAATAGGTCAGGCACCTACAGAGTAATTAAACCTTTCATTGAACCAGTATAAGGCCTTAAAAGCTTGAGGAAAACTTAAATGACGTAAGCAATACACCGACATTTTTACCAGATAATTTCATGGAATAGAATATGAACATGTTCTCACATCAAATTCATCAAAAACCTAAGATCTAAAGTGATCAAATCCAATAGTCAAAATCATACCTATGAAAAAACTCAAGCCCAGATATTGCTCGTCGTGCTGATTCTCGCTTGTGAACATTAAGAAATCCAATCATGCGACGAACCAAAGCAGTGTAAGCCAGACAAGCACTATTTCTGATTTCCCAGTAAGGAGAAGAGAAAGAGCGAATAGACAAAATCATAGCCTCAGCGGAAAAACCAGACGTGTCAGTAGACAAGTTAGAATCGTTGAATGCAGCTTTTAGAACATTAAATGCATGCACTGTAGGAATGACACCTTCATCTCTGATCTTTGATGACATCTCTCTCGCATTTCTCTCAGCTTCCTGCGTTGAATTGTTTTCTTTCATCGAACCATTTGACTTGCATAGGTTGTCTTTCGAGCTATCACTTTCGATCTGATTCAACATAGACCCATTTCCCACATCAATAAGCCACCTTAATGCCCTTGGGAGGAGCTTCTTTGGTGTACCTTCTGGCTCTGATAGGAACAGAGCAGTAAATGCAGCTGGTATTCCAGCACTTCTTCTCAGTAAGTCATCAACTACTTGTCCTTTGGCCACAGTTCTTTGCATAAGTTGTTCCATCCATGACTCTGTCAATCTATGAAGCCTGAAGAAGAAGATACACAACTTAAGTGGCAGAAAAATGATTTCTGATATGACAATTTGGTCATACCCATATAGTCATATAACCTTCATTTAGGTAAAAATAATTAATCTACAAAACATGAACAAGGGCATTTGCTGTGACAAAGTCATAATTACATATTTGACACTTCATTTATCATACACATATCCTATAGAAAACATCCTGCTATTTACTATTCTTCTGTAGCATTTTTGGGATTAACCGTTTCACGCCCTATCAGGGATCGATAACTATCAACAAGGGTTAAACTTATAGCTTTATGTTTGATAATTCATCACTTTATTCCGCATTAAATATAGATTATAGAATAAAAAACTTATAATCTATCTAAAGTAAACCTTATAATCTCCACAATAAAAAACTTCCTTCATAAGCAAAGTTACAAAGCATTTCATATAAATCCCGGGGTTGTAAAAAAAGAAAAATGCATTTCATATAAATAAACAAGTTACAATTATAAAATTACCTTGGGTCATTTGAGCAAAGTAAGCGATTGCAAAGAGCTGTGAACCCAGCGCGTGTCTTATCAATAGCACCATTATGCTTCATCTTCAAGAGAACTTCTAAAAAATGATTTCCAATTGTTTCTAGTTGTTCTAAATCAAGCACAGAATCAGATGAACAGTCCGTAGTGTCAATAGAATCCCCCTCCAGCTCAGACGAATCCGAACATGCATTTGGCAATGGTACCTTTCTCACAATAGTCCCCAAGAGAAGGCTCACCTGAACAAGAAAACATAGTGAAATTATAAATATTAATAATGAAATTTAAATTTTGGAAAAAAAAATTGACACGGCCTTTTTAATAACCAAACTTTTCATTGTCACTGAAGATTATACTCAAATAATAATTTTAAGTTTGATAACTAAAGGCTTGCTAACACGGCTTACACTGGTCCTATATGACAATTACCAGTGGAGGAGATAGAAACTCCATAATTTTGAAATTAAACATACACCAAATACAATCATACCACAAATTTTAAAAGTATATGTAACCTCTTTCAAATAAGTACCTCTTTCATAGCCAGCCAACAACCAACCATGACAATCTGTTCTGATGCTCTGTTATCGTGGGAAGGCTTTGAATTATTGTTCTCATATTCAGATGAAGGTGTGTGCTCATTCTCATGATCTGGTACCTCCAACAAAAGATTATCGTCGTCAACCATCTCATCCATATCTTCGGGAAGATGCCAAGCATCTGCAGAAACCACCCATAGTGCCAACGAAGTTATCCTCACCACAAGGTCTAAAAGTCTTTCGAGCAAATATCTCATCTCTGATATGCTTGATGATGTCACATCAGAATTCCAGTTCAACTCCTCGAAAGCATAACGTAGAGCAAGTAATACACCATGGACAAAACTGTTCTTGCATGCTTTAGTAAGATCTTGCTCTCCACCTCTTACAACAACATCCAGCCAGTCAATCATGGATTTCAAATATAGTATCACAGGATTCTTTGATTTAGTAGACTGATTAACCCCATTTACCAATTCAGATTTTGAGCTTATATGGGAAACATTGAATGGATCTTCAATCAACCAACCTAGATCAATCGCATACTTCCTAAATATAAGCCGCAAGGTTAGAGCACCGGCATCACTTTCCCTTACACGTGGACTGCAAACTAATTTCATAGCCCAAGCAATTACCTTCTTCAGCATCTGTTCACTTGAAATTCCAGGCAGTGGGTTCGGATAATGGAGTAATATCTGAAATGCGCTCTCTCTCAACCTGTCCCAACTATCAACAATGGAAGCAACCAACAATAGGGTTGAATCAGAAGATGTCATTCCCTTGCTGTAAGGATATAGATGATTTTCCGACACAGAATTATCAAACTCCTCAACTATCGATGACTTAATCGACCAAGTGTTTATCATAATCAAGATGAGATCCGTTGCCATTATTTTTCTCTTGTAAGGAGCAGAAGGATAGCATGAGAAAAACAAGAAGCCACTCAACCACCTCATGAAGTGGAAAAGATCGTCTGCTCTTTTCATTGTCAACTCCTTGTTCCTATCCAAAGGACGTGCTTCTTCACTACATTTAATACGCTCGAGAGGGTTCCAACTTCCTTGCTTGAATTGTCTCTCTAAGGCTGTTCGAACCCTAGAGAAGAACTTACGGAACAAGCTGCCCCACTTCATCTGAAAAGATGTGGAACAACACCTCATATTCAAAGGAACAGCTTCCTTCAATAAAGTGAGCTCTAAATGAGAAGGAAGACTGGATGTTTTCGGGTTCAAGAAAAGAGACTCGGCAGCATCTACACGTAGTGACTCATCCACATGGGTCAATGCATTTACTAGCCACAGAACACGGATCTTAAAATCTATTCCCTTAATGCATACAAGAGCATGGCTTTGTGTTCCGATCTCATGCTCTTCTTCATTTGTTGAAGGACTTTCACACCAATCAATGTCCCCTTCAACCAACGCTAGAGATCGAGATACCTTAAGCAAGGAAACTAGAATTGCAATTTTCTGTTCAAGATTCAATTCCAAGTTTGAACAAACAATTCCTGGATATTGCAATCCCTTTTCATCCCCGTCTGGCCCAACTGAGACAAAAGCAAGCATAGGAAATACACTATCCACGTCAATTTCTAGTAAAATTGGCAGAGCATAAGTGTTTATATTGGTGCGATGTTTTGAGAATCCAGAGGCCAACCCATACAGAACTGGGGGAAGACAATACCCTCTGTAGAGAGCATACCCACCTTCAATACCATCCGTCTCCCAGCACTCGTCACGCAAATATTCAAGAAAGCACTTCAGAAACGATGTTGCGGCACAACACACATCATCATCGACATAAGCATGTATTGTCTCGAACAAAAGATCTGGACACATATCCAACATTTTCTTCGCTCCCAACCTCTTTGTTAGCAATGCTAAAGGAATGTATCTACCCTTACATCGAGACCCCAACGAAAGAAGATCTGATGCAATCTTCCCCAAAAACACTTTAATCTGTTCCCCACCCACCGACCAACGCAGGGACAATTGAATATCCATAAAAAGATCAAAAATGAGATGAACCTGTTTCACCGTCTGACTCAAAGAATCCTCCAGGTTATTCCAAATAATCCTAAGTATCCGCATCACCATTTCCTCTGGAATAGGATCATAGTCTCCCGACATATCAGTAAGATTTGACAACATCGACGTTTTAATCTGCTGCAAACAAATCTGCATCACAGTCAATGCATGAAAATTGAAATGACTATCAACAGGACTCTCACAATGTCTACACAGCTCAGGCAAAATTCCATCATACAATATAGTCTTCTTGTTACTCCCTACACCGTTATCTCGAGCCTCACAACCATTCACAACATCAAATTGAGTATTAAGCAAGTTTCTAGAAACCGCAGTAAGAATTCCTCTAATCAAACAAATCCTGCTAAGAACAGAAAGCTTACATATCCTACAATAAACATCATCACCCTTACAAGGAATCTTCCTAACAGCAATCATAAATTCACTATCACTACTGGAATCTGAAATGTTCAAATTAAAAACACCTTGAATCAAAACCAAACCAAGCTCTTCTGAACTAATACAAACTTGAAGAGCAGCACAAAGAGCAACACCAGCAGCAACAAAACAATCCCTAGAAAAAGCATCAGAACCCATCAAATTCAAAACAACACTCACAATCCCCTCCATCACACTCGAAAAACCATCAATCCCAACACCGTTTCCGCTACCATTTTCTGCACCAAAACTAAATTTTGAAGGAAACTTCTGAAGCAAGTAATACAAACAGGACATACCCTCTTGACATTGTTCCATCACAATCGGCGAAGGACGAGACAAATCAACATTCGACTCCGAAACAACGCCATTCAAACTCCTAACAACATCACCAGCAACCAAAACAGCACAAATCTCAACAACATCATTCAAAAAACCCAATTTCGCCAACCCCATTACCGAAAGCGCAACACGCGACACCGAAAACCTTTTCCCTTTCCCATTACTATACTCTTCCAAAACCTCCCTAAAACACCCAGATAACAAATCATGAAAAAATTTAACCTTTGGCAAAATCCCCAAAAGGGTTCTATGCAAAGGTGAAGAATTCTCCAAAAACAGAATCTCAAAGTAAACTTTCGACGCAAAAACAATTTCGGGTTTTTCAGTTTTGGAGTCATTGATGAGATTGATGAATGATGAAGCAAGGATTTTGGATTGGGGTAATTGAGAGTAAGTTGAAGTGAGGGTAGTGAAATGGAGAAGGTTGAGATGGAAAGGGGAATTAGGGTTAGGGTTTAGGGAAAGGGTATTGAGGAAGGAAGATGGGAAAACGACGGCGTTGTAGGTGTATTTGTGACGGTGTTGTAGTGCTCGCCATTTTGCTGACATGGTGTTTGATGAAATGTCTCAGTGAAAATGAAGGTTTTGTATTTAGGGTTTTTGAAGAGGGAAACGACGGCGTTTTGATTTAGGGTTTTAGGGTTGAAGAGAAAGAAAAAAGTGAAGTGTTGTTGGAAGAAGAGAGTGGAAGAAGGTGGTGAAGTGTGGGAGAGAGAAGTAGTTTTTTTTTTCTTTTCAAACTTTCAAAAAATATGCAACCCTATGAGAATTTGGGTTTAATTTTTTTTAATTCAATTAAATAAAAAATATAAACTCATAGGATAATTATATGTGTTGAATAAAACAAGTGAAAAGCTCAAAAGAAACTTAAAAATCTATGTGGAAATAAACTTTGGTTAGAGATTCTGAAAGAAGTGACAACTAAAAAATTCTCAACAATATCGACATTTTGTCAGTTGTTTGAAACACGGAAAAATCTACTATGTTCACAAACACAAGTGAGTGTTTGGACACACACTTATTAAATGATTTTTTTAATAATAAATAAAATAGAAATTAGTAATAAAATGATTTAGTATTTTGAGAAAAAACTTTCTTATGTGCGTGTCAAATACTATTCATTTATGTTTCTACCCATACAAGAATATCTAACATGTCTCTCGTAAACCTCACTTCTAATAACAATCTCATCCCATAAATATGTTAAAAACCCTAATAGATAGTAGAATATACTACCTTCATCCCAAAATGTAAGCAAAAACACTCATTTTCTTTGTCCCAAAATGTAAGCAAAAATGACAAACTTTCATCTTATTTAATCTTGTTTTTTAAAAAAAGCCATCTTTTCCAAGAATTTTTTTTTTTTTCATGAAAATTACATTCAATTTCCTCTTTCTTCCATTTTCTCCATAGCAAACAGTCAATAAAAATTGTTTTTTACATCTTCCTATAAAACTTATTTCATATAAAACATAAAAAACAATACTCCAAATTATTATGTTTTAGTTTTCTTAATAAGTATGATTTGATTTTTATTTATTTTTTACAATTTGAGACAGAAGGAGTATAATAACAATACTATTTTTAGGGGATATAATAACAATACCTACCAACCTTAATTTTACCTTTCATAAATAAATAAAAACTTTGTTTCACCCATACAAAAAACATCAGAAAGAAAAAATAATATCGATCAAACGTGATATACCTCATGGAATTATAAAGTGATATACCTCATGGAATTATAAGTTATGACTAACTAAATTTTAAGCCACTTGAGTTGAAACAATAGTGTTGGTTGATAACTTTGACGTATGCTCTTCTTAAGGTCTCATTTCATTTTCCCTAATATCAATTTTGTTGGGTTAGATTGGCTTATTCAAAACAAAACAAAACAAAAAGTCGTAAAGTCAAACAAAAAAGTCATTGTGAATTAAAAGAGATCATGGAGATATCTAACAAACAATGTTTGGATTTTATTTTGTTGCAAATGAGTTCAAAAAGTTATTGCATCTATTCTCTCTATCTTACAATACAAATGTGTTGGTGTAGGAGATTGGTAGAGTTGATGACATTCAGGTTCAATTAAGGATTCTTCTATCTAAAGAAGAAATTATCTTTGTGGGGCTACATGCACATTCCCACCTAGATGCGTTACAAAGTTCATGAAACAACATTTGAGTGGAGATTAAGATCGTGAACTAGCTCTGCGGACTCTCATGAAAGATGTAACGATCTTTTATATCGAAAATATTATATAATTGGATAGATTTCATTTTTGAGTTTATGAGAGATTTCTTCCAAATTCATAATGGTGAAATTGTTGTATATCAAGTAACAACCACGTCACTTATTTACAGTAACGCAATGGCGACGATCTATAGTTATTTCACTGTTTCGAATATGTAGGGAACCTTCAAAAACACATGAATTATATCGAGGAGATTCAAAATATTTACGATATTGAAGCTCTTAGCGCCTCCAGAAAGAGTTCGTAAAGAAAGTTTAGGATATTTCCATCATAATGTTGTGTCCGGACCTCCATAATACATCTAGGTGGAAGTTTAAATGTATCCACACAAATCAAAAAAATTCTTCGCATAGAAAGTTCTTTAGTTGGATAGGAATGCCCTCAACTATTTTGATCTCATATACAAACATTTTTCTACCATGTAATAGTAGATAAAGAGTAGCTCCAATGTCTTTATTAAACTCATTAGCCATAAAAAAAAAAATCCAACTATCGTCTATTCACCCAGATCTCTAAGAACCGTTCCAATCGATTCGTTGTGACTTCGATGTATGATTTTATGATTATCATTATGTTTCTCAACACATGAATGACACATTATAACAAATTGGTTTACAGCTTTCATCATGGTACATAAACTTAAGTGAGAGTGATGCCATTTGTTAGGTAATTCGTGAATTGATAGTGAAAATTTAGTTGGTTATACCATGTTGTGCGGAGTGACGGACCCAAAAAATTTGAATAGTGAAGGTAATATTTACAAATAAATTTTTAACGTTATAAATCAAATAAAGAAATGTTAACAAATGCCCAAAAGTATTTGTTAAGTAAAAAAACACTTGTCGGTCGAAACAAAAAAGAAGTAAAAAAACACTATTTTATGTATGGTTTCAACCCTTTGAAACTTTAAATATTAACTTTTTTTTACATAAAACTTATCATTTTTTTCTTCCCAAATACACTAGTAACAAGTGTCTTCAGTATTACCCATAAAATATTGCATCAAATAATTTCTTGAAAGAATGTCTTACTTGCCTACACTAATTAGTATGCCCCAAGAAATATTACATCAAATGCACTAATACATTAAATATAATGATAGTGAAAAAATATACAGGGTCTCTAGAAAATCAAAATCAAAGTGAGGGCCAGGACCTCCACTCCTGTGAGAGTGGGTTCGTCCCAGGTTGTGCGGCAAGTTTTGCATGAGCTATTATATAACACATGTAAACTTCTAGCTGTGCTGCTACTGTTTCGGCTCCATGTATGGTAGTAGTGAGGTTTTTTTTTCCTTCCTTATGAGCTATGACATGTTATCCGATTTGTTGGGTTTTTTGTCTCAATTTTGGCGGCGCAAGGCCCTGTTTTTTGGCATATTTTAGGAGACAGAATCAATTCTATTCGATAACAATTAAATATGTCAGAATCAATTATGTCTCTATGAATGAAACCAAACATACATATAAAATGACAAACAAAATATGCAATTTAAAAACAATGTTGTCAAAGAAATAAATAAATATTACTAGCACTAGTCTCTTAGCTTGTTGAAGTGGAAATATCGAAGGTAGAAAATCCTTTTAACTAATGTATTAATATTTTTGCTTTCCAACTAGCACCATTTGCACATTTGTTTTATATCAGATCGATCCAAAAGGAATATAAACACCATCGACTAAATTAGATGTACTTCAGCAACTATTTAGTATTGACTTATTTATTTTTCTTATTTTGCAACTGAAAAATTCAAAGTAAGTATAAATAAATAAATAAATAAAATGTATGGAACCTGTTTAGTAGTGAGACCAAGAGATAAAAATAGATTGATTTGGTCCTTTTAATGCAGTTGAGTGCTTTGTTTGTTTCTAATTTGGAGACAAACATTGCTTCCTAAAAATTACAACTCATATCTTAAAAACTTTAGAATTAAGAAAATGTCACATCCAATCCAATTAACTCTTGAAATATTTTTTGATAGAAAAATTAAATTTACAACCACCAAGCAGTCATAACTTGTGTTCTAAAAACACAAGAATTAAAGAGATGTCTCATCTAGTTAACACTTTTTAAAAATAATAAATTGATTACAACCATGTATAGGTCGATTATAAAAAATAACAAAATAAAAAACTTAATCACACAATGTACTATTGGTTTTATTTCAAGCTGATGCACAAAATTTAATCCTTGTTATTATCAGAAGAGCAAAAACAAATTGCCTAAGCCCAAGTTAACGTCAATGAAAAAGAAAGAAAACCAAAATTAACAAAATAAATATAAAAATATGAGTTACAAAGATGATATGGGGTTGTGATTTTATTCAAGGAAGATAGTGAATGAATGATGAACATAGAAGTGTAATGTTGATGTCTATTTATACTCACAAATTAGGTTAAGTATGAGAAACATGCCAAAAAATACAATGAGAAGCAGTTAAAGGAATGCAAGGTAGTGGTTGTATTGAAACAGAAAAAGAAAATAATCAAATAAGAAAGAAAAAATTGGAGGATGTTCAAAATGTACAAACAACTTTGATTTGTCTCCCTCTTCTGTACTGTACCTATAAGGAATTAGTTGCATTGTATAAATGTGCAAATGAAAAAACTATAGAGAAAGTGTTTTTGACTTTTGCTATTTATGATTAATATTATGTCGTTTTGTACCAAAATTGAAATGAAAAATATTAGATTATTGCTCTCCACCCAGCACAAATCACTTGCACCCTGCAGCCTTGCCCGAAATACTCCTGCGTTAGTTAACTAACGCAAGTGTAAAACTATGTGTTAGTTAACTAACGCTGCGTGACTTAAGTCACGCAAGTGTAAATCACTGCGTGAGTTAACCCACGCACAGTGTTAACACATGCATGAGTTAACTCACGCTCAGTCTTTGCAGAAAACCAGAAGAGGCAGAAATCTCTATTTTCCCTAATTTTTTCAATCCTTTTTCATACATTCATTCAAGCCTACATTTTTCATCATTTATTCAAGCATTCATTCAATCAAGCATTAACTCATAAGTATATTACGAAGAAAAAAAAAGAATAAAACAACGGAATAAAATAACGAATAATGTCATAAAAACGCCAAAAAGCGCAAGTGTAATTGGTTTACAACCAAATTCAACAAAATGTCATAAAAAAAACTACACAAATCATACTGGTCCATCCCGTGGACTCCTACTCCTCCTCTGCGGAGCCGACATCTGCTCCAGCATACTCCACTCAGACTATATGCCCTGCATCAAGCGCATAATCTCCTCTTGATTACGAAACACATCAGGATGCCCCATTGTACCGTCCACTCTGGCCCTGATGTTGTTGATGATCTGGTATGGGTCAGGAGGATGTTTGACCCATTGCAGCTCAACAATAACCTCCTCGTAAGGAGGGACATCAGCTGTGTAGTCAGGAATGGCCGCAGGGGGGTTCACAATAGGATGTGATACTCTAACGAACCATCTCATGTACCCCCTAGTATGAGCCCACAACTGGTTATCCGGAACCGGATGACCCCTCCGCTGATGGCTGAGGACATGTAGAGCAAACTCCATGAAGACCTGGGCCACGTTATCTGCAGCAAGAGCCTCAATGTCTGTACGAGGTCTGGGCCGTGTCTGGACATACCCGTACTGCCTAAGAACCAGCTCTGGCAAGTGACAGACCATCTTGTCGCTGTCGGCCATGATCCATCCAGAGTACCAGCATATGTCTTGAAAGGGCGTGATGTGTCGTCGTATCTCGTACGGCCTCCAGGTGACATGAGAATGGTCCAACGAATCAATGGCAACTCGGTAGTGTCCAGGATTAGAAAAGCTCCTGCGAGGTTTCCATTGACTCACAAGCGGGGCAACAGTAGGGTCGTAGGCATCATCTTCAATCCTCGGAATAATGTTCGTGAAGTGTGCCAAAGTTCATCCATGCAAACACAAAGAAATAAATTTATATCAGCACAAGTATTATACAAACAACTAAACATTTACGATCCAATAAGTAAAAAAGAAGAAAAACAAATATTACCACAAGCAAGGTCATGTAACCACCACAGGAGGTAAGAGATAGTTGCTCATATAGGAAAGCAAGTCTCATCCCACCCCATGACCAGCTGTCCAACTCGTCAATATCTTGCAGCGCAAGCAGCCACAACAGATTAATGTTTTTTTTGTTCTTGTCGGAAAAAATGGTCCAGCCAAGCAAGAGCAACAAAAACGCACAGGCCAGCCTAACTTGAGCTCGCTCGTCTTGCTCCTCCTGTATGTCAGGCTCAAACAGCTAATTACACCTATTCAAGAGCTCCTCGTAGCGCCTCTTCAGTACACCAAAACTGACGTGAGCATCACCCTGTTTTGTCATCTCCTTAGCGGCAGCCTCCGCTGTAAAAAGTAGATCCACCTGCATCATCTCTAGCCCCTCCTCACGGGTTAACTCTCTATCAGGAAGGAGCCTCTCAGTGATGGGGATGCCTAGGAGACACGCCACATCATCTAGTGTCATGGTCATCTCCCTAACATGTAGATGGAAGCTGCTGGTCTCCTCATGCCATCTCTCTGACATCGCACAAACGAACCTGTGAGAGATGTTCTTGTACCCACTAGTCAGGAGGGGAGTAAGATCGGACATATTCACTTCATCCCAAAACCATTGGTTTTGTTCACACGGCTGAGGGATTGTCAGGTTTTTAAGGCTCAGCTTCTTCCCGTGCAAGATACCTTTCACCCTATGTTTTTTTCGAAACTGAAATACTAAAACAAAAAACAACAAACAACACCGTTAAATAAATAATAAGTAAAATAAACATTAAATATATTCTAACATAAATTTTAATTCTAACATTAAATAAGTAAAATAATAATTAGAATAAGTTGTATAAATAGTAAAAAAAAAAAATAAACATTAAAATATACTTACATCAGCATCGACCCAAATCCTGCATGCCACATGTCCATCAAAGTGAGGTAAAAGCGTGAGCTCAGAAGGCCCACCTGCATAGCCGTCTGGTCCGGCCTCGTACACCACCCTCGGCACCCCCTGAAAACGACCCCCACCATCATGCTGCTGAGGCTACTCAATATCAGGCTGCTCTTGCTCAATATGAGGCTACTCATGATGATCCTCATACTGATGTTGCTGATACGCATCAAACTGATACTGGTGAGGCTGAGGCTCCTCAAAATGATACGCCTGATCCTTCACCTGCTCATACACCTCATAATCCTGCTGATATTGTGTCGGGTCCACCGTATGTGACATTGATCTTACCAAGTCTCGTTCCCTCACCTCTCCCTCGACCAGCCATAGGAGGGCGTAATGCTTGTTTCTCCCTCAGTAAACTACCAGTAGGGGCAGGCCTCCCTACCCTAAATCTATCACTCCTGTCTTGAGGCGGCTCAGGCAGTCTCTGAGACGTATTCCTCCGAGACATATTTGCACAACATTTCCAACAATTGAACAACAACAACACTTATAATCAACAACAACAATTCAATCCGTAAACTACCACATTATCCTGAAACTAATTATAATCAACATTAACAAACATATTTCTAACTAATTTCATCATTAACAATCCAAAAAAAAAAAAAAATCATTGAGACATTTTATCAAACACATAGAGTGCAATTTTCAAACAAGTAAGAAATCTAACAATTTCTAAACCAAAAACTACCACATTGTACCCTAAACAACAT
>Ga0315913_1005013_pt1 | contig 16066 bp, 4 predicted proteins | sample MpolsnodulesMG_FD_207736 | JGI IMG/M metagenome (GOLD analysis project Ga0315913, IMG submission 207736) | Medicago polymorpha root nodule microbial communities from Los Angeles, California, United States - small nodules | ecosystem: Host-associated > Plants > Roots > Nodule | place: USA... | reverse complement strand
CGAGACTAGGTACATGTGATTTTTTTGGATTTTGTTGAAAATAAAGCAACACAATGAATTACCCAATATTAAATACACAAATAATTACCAAATGCATAATTAAAAAAACAAAATTTAGTCGTAAGTAAAAAGCAACAAGGTAGAATGAGAGAAGAAGGTGTTAGGCTCTGTATTAAAAAAAAAAAATGCTAGCAACACACATTTTAACACACACCTTTCAACACATTCTCTTTGATTGGTTAGAATTCACATGAGATCCACTAAAATTATATGGGACCCACATGATTTGGTGGGACCTATGTGAATTTTAACCAATCAAAGAGAGTGTGTTGAAAAATGTGTGTTAGAATGAGTGTTGCTAGCATTTCACATTAAAAAAATTCAAATACGTCATAGTTTTATGTGAGAGGATCTTGGGGGGTGCAACAATAAAATTTCAGGGTATGCAAAACATGAATAAAGTATATTACTGGGCATAAATTTGAAAACCCAGGGTGTGCAGGTGCAGCCCCTGACACACACCTAGGTCCGCCCCTGAATATTTCCACCTATTTTTAAACTTCCGAGGGATCAAATCATTGACTGATCAAAAGCATAAACCTCTATAAGTTAATCATTATCAAGCCAAAGTTGAACAACCAAGACACCATGAAAATCAGCATGTATAAAGAAGAATTATTACAAGGAAGGAAGCAAAACAACTCATAAAAGTGGTAAAACTACCTCGAAAATTACTACCAGAACCCATATGGCAAAGCAGATGTTGTCTGCTTCAGAACGAGGATGAGTAGGTAGGAGATAAGGGATAATTTGATGCACACTTGCTTGAAGAAAATGGACTATGGATTGAACTTTCTTGTTCTCGTGAAAATTAAAACAAGCTATGTTTGGATTGATGAAATTAGAATGAAGTTAAAAGAAATCGAGTGGCATTAAGCAATATTATATTAGTTGGATTGAAAAATAAATAAATAAACTAATATAATCATATGAAAGATCGTCTTCTCTTAATTTCCATTCCTTCTAATTTAGGAGATATGCAATAGAATGAGACATCTTAATTAAATAATTAGTCTTTTACCTTTTTATTTTTTTATTTCATCACTTTGAATTGTTTCTTCTCCTTCTCTTCTCCCGTTTATCCTTGCATGCCTATTCTTTTGGATTTATTTTGCTACTTTTTCTTCGTGCGTATATATATGGTTGTATTGATAGATAATTCATGTGGGTTTCTTTGGCTAATTATTCTTTGTGCGTATGCGTATTCACTATTTCTCCTTTGTGCATGCTTATGTTTGATTTTCTATGATTATTACTAAAAAATATTCACTTTCACGTGCAATTAGAATATTTGTGGGTTGCTGTACCCAAAAAAAAAGTGTGTGTTGTATCTATATGTCATAGTTTAACCGGTACGGATACTAAAATTGTTAGGTTGAAAGTCGTGACTTGGGTTTGAACTTCGGTTCCCTCTATTTTTGTGTGTGAATTTTCAATCAATATTGTCATTTAGTCTTTCTACCAAAATAAATAAAAATTGTAAGGAGTATACGTCTGAGTTAAAAATTAAAACCATTGAGAGAGGTCTGAACCTTTTGACCAGAAATTAAAGTTCAGTAAAAAAACTAGAAATAAAAGCTCAACCCGATTCTATTTATAATTAATTCTATCAGAAAGTAAAGGATTAAAAAATTTGCTGCTTTCCTTTGTAAAAAAATAAATAAATTTGTTAGCCTCTTACATTTTCTTCCACTCAATTGATTTTCCTTCCTAACTAGAGGCAATTGTGGAATATCAACACTGCTGGGTGCTTCAGAACTACCTCTTGAGGACACCAACACTGCATTAGACTTCTTTCTTTGGTTTCCGCTGCGTTGTTCAGCATGAATGAGCCATCAACTAATTTGGGAATAGTCATCCACAAAAAGCTTTTCTTGCTATTTCCTAGTTTCATGCCAATTCAAAATGACGATGTCTCATACAATGATTATGCTACACAAATTCACATACTGAATTGATTCCTGGTTAAGACACTTAGCATCTTCTTTCCACAAATTATTTTTTTATAAACAAATGGACATTTTCCATATCTCTAGAAAATAGAACACTTCGATAAAAAAAAAAGTAGAAACACGTCATAATTTTCCCATCCTATTGCCTCAATGGTCGTATTCAAAATTCTAACTTAACACCCTATTACAAACAGCTTCAAAATCGGTTGCATTGTCCATGAAATGTAAGTGAATCTCCGTCACATATCACATGATGGTTGCTTCCTTTACATTTTACAGACAATTAGAATAGCTGATGAGGGGATGATGTATTAGGTTGGAATGTATTATGTACCAAATTATCAAAAGCATGATTGAAAGTTGAAACCACGACAAATCCAATACCACAAATTGATGGCAAAGTTAAGTTATCCATGACAGTTACAAAGTCAGTGATGAAGCAAAGGCAAATAGATTTTCATGGTTGAAGAGATTGAAGATGGCTCGCATCACACAATTAGCAGTCAAGTAGGTTACTAGCCAATAGTTTTTTCACAAGCAAACAAAACCATATTAACATGCATGCATATATATAAAATCACAAAGATAATAAAAAGTTTCAACACTTTTGATCACCATAACAACATATAAGCCATTTTCAACACTTTCTTAAACCTAAACAGACATATATGCCACTTTTCTTTGCATTACTTATATAGCATGATCCTAGCATTTATAGACCAAGTGATACTCCAAAAGAAAGAAGTTATGTACATCATGTATCTAATCTTCAATATTATATTTTGGCTGAGATCTTTGTTTCACTTCGGCGGGCCTTTCTTTCACTGTAGGCGAACGGTTCTACAGAGAAGGAATCCTCTCATGTGAGATTTTACATGAGAGGGAGAAGTGTGATCTTACAACAATCAAGAAGAGAGTTAAAAACTAGGCGATGCTCCATTTCGGATCAATTTAACGCTTCCCGCAAACCAACATGACTAAATCCATCACTAGAAACAACTTGCTTCAGCTACACATCAAAGGTTCTCCATGCACTCCCTTACAATTTCAATTTAAATCCTCGGGACAAGAAGTCATCCCTGTAAGAAAAATACACGCATCTCATAGAAGTAAGCTCAGCAACATCACAAAAGAATAGTGATAAAAAAACTAAAATTGAAAGGACTTGTACATAGATTTTGAGTAATTTCATTGCAGGCAAATTTCTACCCAACAATGTTCTTATCCACATAGATACCACGACAGGGTTGAATAGTCTCAACATTCCGAAACAAGTTTGACAAAATAATTATTTTCATAGTGAGGATCTCACAACTAATGAAGGAAAAAAAGACCAACTCATACCAATATTATTTAATAAACATACTTTAAAGCAAAGGAATCCTGCAAATCCTTTGGTCTAACTTGATATTTTTTACTCAAGAGAGGAGGGTGGAGTTGAGCTAGTCACTAGGTCAACTCGTAACGTAAACCTACACATAGCATACGTTGTCGTTGTCTTTTGAAATCCAGCATACACACAATGTCAAATACATATACATAAACAAAGGTAGATACTTCAAAATAATTAGAGAATCATTGTCCTATAATAAGAATTCAATTTGACCTTTTAACATAGAGTTTAACTACATATATCACATGATGGATCCATTGAATTGATAATCAATAAGAAGTACCTTCTCTTGCTTGTGCGATTCTCTTTCCTAGGGAAGGAAGGTGGCACAAGACTTCCAACACAAATCATGGCTTGATCGAAATTAGGAATTCCTTGAACACAACTAACTTGTTCACTCTTGAGATCATACCAAAACAGCTTCTCATGATCTACTTGCAACAGAACCATACTTCCATTGCCCGAATAAGCTAAAAGCCTCAAAGCTTTCAAAGGTAAGGTGAAACACGATTCTGCCAAAGTAAAAAGTTTACACCAGCTATCTCTGCATCCATATTCTTTCATCACCCAAACATCAATTTTAACAGTTTGATAATTCACAGTCATACAAAGAAACCCTTCCAGAACCGCAACACCAATTTCAAAACTCTCACTGTTAACTTCTTCACCTATGTCAGGAAAAGGAACCTCCTCGAAAATCTCAAGTGTTAGGTTAAATGCGACAATTACGCGAGGTGGATCAAGTGTCTTTGTCATTATCCAGTGAAGAGAATTCTCAACAAAAACCCCCATTGTTTGAGCATAGTAAAGAGTGTAAGGCATGGTAGGAAGTTCTTTCCACGAGTTTGTTTTCGAGCTGAAGAGTCTCGCATGTGATTCAGAAGTAGATTGTTGTATCTCGACGAAACAAAAGATTGTGAGGAGTTTGTAATCATCGGTTAATGGATTAAAACCGAAGCCATAAACGCAAAAGCCGGCGTGGATGTTGTTAGGTTCAGAATGTTGAGGGGTAGGAATAGGGAGGGAAGGGATAATGCGATGTTTACGGATGTTAGGGTTCCAGAAAGCGATTTCACCATCGGAGAAGAGGCAGAGAAGGCCGTTACATGAACCGACCAGAGAGATGAAGTTGTTGGAGCCTTTGAAAGGAGGATTGAGTTTAACGGCGGTAGTTAGGTTAGAGAAATCGTTGATTTGGTAGAAATCTGAGTTATGTAGAAGGATTAAGGAACGATTGAGGGAATTTTGGAGGTGAAGGTTGATGAAGTTGTGGGAATCGATTAGGGATTGAAGTGATTTTGAGGTTGAACGGAATCGGAGGAGGGATTGTACCGGTAACAGAGAGAGGATTCCGGTGAGTATCTCCGGCGGAAGATCCGCCATTGGAAGGAAGGAATGAAGGTTTTAGCTAGGGTTTAGAGTTTTTCATTTCTTTCTTTCTTGTACTGCCACCCAAATGCAACCCATCTGTCATTCTTTTCCCGCCCTTTTTATTTTTTACTTTTTTTTTTGTCAAACTTTTTATATATTTTTTTTTATAAAACACCACTACAACTTATTTTATATATTATTTCTTTTCACTACCAACAAAAAAAAATATTATTTCTTTTCTCTTTCTTTTTTTATTACATTTTATTCACTTTTATTGCTAATTAAAAAAAATTACCTAACATTAAAAAAATTATCAAAAAAAAATTCTTTATTTTGTTTTTAGGATAAAAATTAGAAGTGCAAATTATTTGTTTTTAGGAGTAGTTTCTGGTAGATACTTTTAACTGAAATGTATATACATTTTGAAATTGTTCTTATTGATAGTGGTGTATTTAATCAGCAAAATCGTGAACGATGATAAGTGAAATTGTTCTTGTGGGCATGATGTGTTTGATTGGTTAAATTGTTCTAGAGAAAAAATATAACTAAAAATACTTATCGCAATATCTTTAGCAAACAAAATCATCGAAAGAGACGTGAGTAAACTGTCAGGGATATGGTTTTGTAAATCATTGAAATATCTTTAGCAAACAAAATCAATTTGTTTAAAAATGAAAAGTTCTTGCACGTCGAAGTGATTTAGGTAACATTAACAGTGGCAGTTAGAGCCATATCCTTAATTTGGGAGTTCCAAGAGTCATTAATATATTGAAAAGCATGGAGAAAGCTTGAATGATCAAAAGAGTAGAGATCCTCTCCGTTTCTTAAAAGAAACTACAATGTCCATTACTATAGTTTTAGTGTAAGTTAGCAACCATGCCATGCACTTATCAATGCATTTTAATTTAACCATTTATTTTTATCCAATGGTTGAAAATCATTCCTCCGACACTCACATAAAATCTCATTCTCAATTTATACAGCTACATACGTTTTTCCAACTTTTTCATTCTAAAAAAAGTTTACGATGAAAACCCATGATACAAGTACCGAGGTAATAAATATATTTACGTTATGTTAGACCATTGCACCAAGAATTAATCAATTCCAGGCTGCAAGAGCAATGTCCGGCCAAGATTAATGGGGTTCATTCATTATACATGGGTTTTGGTACGGGTATGATTTTGTTATGATTAAAAAAAAATCGCTTTTGCAAAAATAGAAAAGAAAGCAGTAGTTTTCAAGTAAAAAACACCAACACAAAATAATTTCTACCCTTTAGATTGAATTACATAGATGAATAGGATTTGGCGTCCAAGTTTAATTTGACACCAAGGTGCCATTTGATCCTATCTCCTTTAGATAACAGGGATGATATTTAGATCTGTTATCTTATTTGCTGCGCCTCTGCATCTGACAGCATTCCTTGGTGCAGTGAGCACAAATACAAATGATGTCCAAGGTAAAAGTTGTTTGCTACACAGAAATTTCAATGTGTACCAACCTGATTTTCAGTAGCTACTAACAATGCCATATTGGCACGTGTACAATATCTAACCGTGTGCTTAATAACTGCTTATGTGCACACAAGACAAATGAAAAGGGTTTGTGATTAACATGGGATACAAAATGGCACAACAGAAATGTCCCTAGGGATTAACACGGGATACAAAATGAGCGGTAACTAAATGAATGCACAATCGTACATTATGTCAGTACGTATCATATTCATTTGGTTATGATGTGTACTCCGCATTTATTTTGACATAATCGTAGCTTAAATCACAGCCCCATGCTTGTCCATGGCCCGGTCCATTGCCTGTTAGTAGGAAAACGGATATATCAATAATAAACATGACCATATTAGGAGGACAAAAAAGACATTCACACCCCATGCTTATAAATTCAAGACAGTTCAAAAAGAGGGAAAACCAGTGAACTGTGGGTTACAGACTAACCAATAGATATCTGAATTCTAACTGTGCCGTGAGTCTCCCCAGCCTTTCTCAGATAACTACTAGCCTCACCCCTGCAACAGTTCGCAAACTTTATAATATAGATAGACGGACAATAGCATAAGGTATAAACGGAAAAGCATGTCAAAAGCTTTTTTAGTTTAATTCTCTAGCTTTCCCTTTGACAGTTAATATGGCGATGTGTAGTAAAACCAGCCACCAATTCATTAGACAATAAACAGTACATATAAATAGCGCACAATATTGGTGCAAGTAATGGTAGATCCTAAGCTATATGGATAGAGGACACTTGCATAAAATTTTTCATAAGAATGTACCATACTACCGGATAGTTAGATGGATCAACATATTGTATGATCAGGCGACTGTTAGGCAGAAGAGTCAACATAGCATAGCAATTACAATACAATTTTAAGCAAGATTTTTTATTTTGACAGGTAGAAAAATGACAGAGACTATGCTCTTTGGGGAAAATGAAAATAAGTAGCTGAAAATAATCGAATAGTGCTAAAAATTAACATGATAATGTATGTTTTCAATCTTGAGCTTTTCATTAAATGGACCTACATAATTTGACTAAACAATTTATGTTTAATTAAACAATTTCCTTTATACAATTTATCTTGTCCCCGGATTTTTTATTATACACCTTATTGTATTGATTCTTTAATCTCTAATGAATGCTATCAGGTCAAAAAAGTTAACAGTTTCCTTTTATGCAATAGTAATGGTAAAGTGATACCGTTCCCCAGCATCAATAACTGTACATTTACTGACTGGTATTTAAGATAAGTATTTTGTTAGTGTCAGACTTGTTAAGGATTTGCTTAGAACAATTAACAGTAAGCAAACGCATCAGAGAAATTTGCTAGTTTAACAGATGCATGCAATATCTTATTAAAAAAAAACATATGCAAGTAAAATAACAAAAACATTATTCTTACCGGTCAAACAATTGTGGTTCCCCACCATCCATTAGTAAAGTATCCCCCAGTTCCACCCTAAGTAAATTTTGGTTAAAAGAAACCCCCGAGTAACCAGCTGCAGCAGCAATGCGTCCCCAATTGGGGTCTCTACCATATACAGCAGCCTGATGATCATTGTGTTAGAAGATAGGACTTGGCCAGATTCAAACAACATAAAATTATTCAGTTTAACTATCTTGCCTTTACAAGTGAAGATGATGCAACTGAACGAGCAACCTTTGCAGCTTCAGCCTCACTATTTGCACCAGTCACACTGACCTACAAAGTGAAGACGGAGTTTGGTTAAAAAATACAATATAAAGCAGAATTGAGCCCACAATTTCACTAATCAATTCATCATTAACAAAACGTCAAAATCCATTTATACACAATATAACTGTCACTAGGATTCGTTTGCAATGATTTTTCTACCACACACACACACACACATATATATATATAGAGAGAGAGAGAGAGGGAGAGAGAGCGAAAACAGCTAAAATGAAAATGCAGTGAAGATAATGATGGAGAAAAAATAAAAAGTAGAGAAAGATGAGTAATTAATTATTTAAATTAATTTGATTGAATATATGCAGTTAAACCTTGTATTTGTATTTGGTTAATTAACAAAAATCTGAATAGATGAGGAACATTTGAAAGAAGTGTAAGATGAAAGCAATATCAGGTTCGCTTTTAGATATTTTCAGTCATGATTCATGCCCAAGGAGTGTGGAGGATTACTATTGCAGGTATAAAACAAACCTCAATGAGGCACGTCGCTCCTTCTCCATCCCAAGCTATAGATTTGGCAAGACCTTGCATTACCTGGAAAGGACAAGTAAATAAAAAATTCACATTTATTGAATAAAGAGCCCTTCTAAATGATAAATTTCATGTCTCAACGAAATCACAGGTCAAGATCTAAGGAAAAAGAGGATGACAAAAAGGAAATCTCAAGCATCTTTTATTTTTATTTTTTGCAAGAAAAGGAGGAGTTAAGCATGAAAATTTATCATCATGTCCACTATTTTAACATTCAAAAAGCTCACAACTGCATGCTGGCCCCAAAACCACACCTTAATAACATGCCAAAATGTACTATAACAATAGCTCCAGCATAGTTCATAGAACTTTATTAACTTTCTAGTTTTACAAGAGCTACTAAGCTTCCAACAAGAATTGAAGTACATCAGTATATTATTCTGTTCAACAGGAAAGAATGAATATGATGTGACAAAATAATTATGGAAATTGTAAAGGGTTGACATTACCGCATCTAGGCATGCCTGAAGTTGAATTGCCTCATCGCTGTCTAGAGAAGAAATGCAGCTTAGCCCAGACAGCCCACTGGCCAAAGCAATAACAGTATCATTGGTACTAGTATCTCCATCTACCTGAAGCAAGATGATGCAAAATCAATGTCAGAATCAATTATAATCCAAAATATAAATATTTTTGATGAAAAGATCGTGACATCACATTGCACAAGCGAATGGAAGTAAAGTATCCAACTACACTTTTGACAAACAATGCTATAATTTCATTTGTGAAACTATGACAACATGTTTCTGCACTATAGTTCAAAGAGAAAAAGGATAAATTTTATGTAAATTACTGTATAGACTATAGAGCACCACCACTATGCCATTAAAATTTGCAGTCTACAAAAAAGAATGAAATAACATACAGTTATCTGGTTGAAGCTTCGATTAACAGCAACCTGAACCATCTTTCTCCAAACGTCACTGGTTACCCCGGCATCAGTTGTTATTACCTAGCGTGGATTTAGTTAGAGAAATGGACTCGAAAATCCATATATTCAAAACATGAAAGCATCAAGTAAGACATACCCCAAGCATGGTAGCCATATTTGGGTGGATCATTCCAGAACCTTTTGCCATTCCCCCAATTCTGACCTTAGTTCTTCCAACCTAACCAATACCCAAGAATAACAAGAGTTAGACAATCTCTCTTTTTTCTCACCCCTTAATAGAAATATACAATGTGAGGATGAACAGGACATAAAAGGCTTATTTAGCTACCAAAACTATGGGAAATATCATAAATATCAAGGTTATTTTCCAATTGATTCAACTATCCGCCATTGCCTTTTTTTTTTGTAAACATCAACGACCTATGCAGGTCGTCTTGAATTTAAGCATTCAATTACAACTTGAAGTGAAGTGTACCATAACCATTGCATAAAATGATAAAATTTTCTAAGACAGTCAAGTTGTTGATTAATATTTCCATACATTACACAACCACTGGGTTGTTTTGTCTTTTCATATCAACAACTTGTGCAAGTGAGCGGAAACCATTGCATTTTATTATTTATCCACAGGACTACACCTACCTATCCATACAAAGTGTGTTTATATATGCACACTTCTTCAGAAGCCATATAAATATACATTAGTTGAATATGAAACCAGCAAGCAAAGTAGGAAGAAGCAATACCAAAGACTCAATTGCCACACTCTTGCTAACAAGATCTGTTGTGGTGATTGCCACTGCTGCAGAATCTGCCCTGTATGCAGACAAATAAGATTTAAATAAGAAATGAATGAGCCGAAGATTGAAAAGTAGAAAAAAGTTTTGGTGGGAGCTTAACATTTTTCAATAAATAAGAAGTTAGGCTCAGAAAAAGCTATAAACTTTGTGAATACAATGTTCATATAATAACAACACACACAAAAAAAACTTCATATGATTGCATCTCATCTCACTTACAAAAAATGAAAGCAAAATATTCATAAATGCAGGAATTACCCCTCATCTGAAGAAGTTAGTGAGTTCACTAGTAAGGGAAGTGAGTTTAAAAGTGCCCCCTGAAAACAAAATGACAAATATAAAACTTACAGAAAAAGAAAAAAAAAACAGTAATTAAACAACTAAGCTTGTTTAAATATTTCTCAAGTGGCTTGTCAATGGAATCAGAGGATACAAGCACATAGGATATAAAACTCAGTGAGCAGAATCTTTGCATATACCTTCTTTATTCTTTGACCAATTACACCAGTGGATTCAATTAATACTTCTTCGGGTTTCACTCCCAGTAGCTGAAATTATGAACATTTCTAGTAAGGATTGCACAAACCCTTTCAACATGGAGCACTATAAGGAAGATCGGTTAAACTCAATAAAATAGTACATACCTTTGCGAGGCTTTCCACACATTCTATCATATCGCGGTAACCTGCTTCACCCTGGAGATAAGAAAGGACCCAATCAAAAAATAGTTACTTAATTTCAGCTAAGAAAAATTAAACATGTTAAATGATCTAAGTTATTGCAAGACATTCGTCAAACTAAAGAAACTACAGTAAATCTACACTCCATCCAGTAGACTATATGCTGATTATTACTCAAAGCCCACATGCACATGAAATAGGAAGAGATTTTCAGTTGCCTACCGTAGCTGCATTTGCTTGACCTGCATTAGTTAACACAGCACGTGCCTGACAAATTGCAAAAATTGATTTATCAGCAGTTAAATCATGCAATGCATTCAGTACAAGCTCAGTTCTATCTTGATGAAAAAGCAAGGAACACAAGTTCTCTTACAGTGTTTGAAATGTCTAGCATGCTTTTGCAGTATAACACAGGAGCAGCAGCAACCACATTAGTCGTGAATGACCCTGAAAGAAATCTGGTCACATAAAGTGCTTGCCAGACCCAAAATTTAAAATTGTGATGTACAGGAAGGTGAAAGCTAACCTGCGGATATGGCATCAACATCACATGTGACAAGTGCAAGATCAGGCTTTTCTCCTACAGCGCGCAACCCTCCATATATTCCCGCAGCTTTGAAACCCTCTGCAGCAGTAACTCCACCTGGAATCTGAGAAGTTCAAAATCAAACATTCAGACACTAAAAAACAGAGCTGAACATTCTGGACTTCATTTAACATATTCAAATAAGATGTCATATCAGTAAAGAAGTAATGTTGATACGAAATATTAGAGGTGTTCTGTCTAGTCAATAGTAGCCACTATAGCGGCGTTGCACAGCATAGCAGCCCATAGGCTCCCATGCAAAACCTCGTTGTGCTGCACTTTTTAGTGCCAGTAGCTACAGTGAAGAACTGTAAAAGCCCCAATATGCACGTATCTAATTTCCTGTTTTTTTTTCTTTCACTATTTGGTCATTTCACACCTAAAACTTATTTGCTTTTTGCATTGGGTTTGAATATTAGTAACAATGAACTTTGATTATTGGCTATGAATACGTCTTTAATTTTGTGTATTCTTCTATTTTTAAGCTTTTATATGTATATGGTACTATAGAATCTTTTTTCTTGCATTGTATCCCTAAACTTTGAAATAGCGGATCTACCACTACTGTTGTTTTCTAATGGTTGCCCACTATCCACCATTGACAACACTGGTTGTGTTACACTTGTGCAAAATACATTGAACTTCAAATAAGCATTATGCTCACGCAGCAGTCTAGTAGTTTTATATTTATTTTCACCCACAGTGTCCTACAAAAAATAGGCCCATAGATTAACCTATGTTTGGCCAGGAGGTACATAAAATTAGGGCACAATCTTTTCTATCATCTGGGGTCAAACTCGCATAGCGGCCAAACTTGTCTCTTTAGATGAACCACATTAACCACTTGTGTCCAAAATTGTGGTTGAAGTCTAGCATATTTTGGTCTTGCTGTCAAAGTCTATAGTGTTCTATTATAATTATCAAGAGTCAGATTATTGACGTATGAAGCACAAACATCTGACACGACACAAACACGTTGACATTGATACATATATTATTTTTAAAATATCTAAATTGAGAATTAAAATATACAAGTACATTACAATTGAGCAATTTGTTTCATTACCAAAAAATTCTAAAACAAGATACAATAGTCTTTAATCTTCATTCATTGATCATTATGTCTTTTAGCTGACTTAGCTTTATCAGACACAAGGGCACGCCTAATCCAAAAGGAGTATGTGCAGTCCTAAAGAGTTATTGAAAGTTATGTCTTTTAGCTGACTTAGCTTTAGATTGAGGTTTCTCTATAAATACAACTACTGTAATCTATAAGTACATTCCGACACATGATCAAAAGAATAACATACAAAAAGTATCTCTAAAATGTTCTTCCATTTTTCTAACTAGCTTGAAAGAAACTGAGCAAAGTAACGAAAGAAGAGGAAGGAACAATCGAATTAGAAAATGACCTGCTTCCAAGGACCTTGGGGAAGGAAAATGGGAGCAGCAGGAATGTAAGTAGAAGCTTGATTCTCCGTAGTGGATACAGCGCGAATTCTCAAATTGCGCGAAGCAAACGTCTGCAGAGGAAGAAGATTGTGATGAAAAGAAAACGAAGTAATGAGAAGATTAAGAGTTGAAAAATACCTTTGACTTTGAATTTGGGGAAGTTGCTGTTGAGAAGTGAAAATGGAGAGAAACGTTGTGAGGAATACAAGAATACATTTCTCAGACTGTGTCCTAGGGTTGGAATTTGAAATGAAATATGCTGCGATCAACACAGTGAGAGTGTCGTGATTGATAACAAGTTGATACGGATACTGTAGCAGCTCCACACTAAATTGCCTAAAATTCCATTTCCTAGCTTACAGCTTGTTAAAATTAGCTTATAAGCTGCCTGTGAGCTTAAGTTAACTGCGCTGGTAAACATTGAATATCAGAAAATTTTACCCACCTTTATACCATTACCCCTACTTTTTGCATCAACTACCAATTTTACCCTTTTATAAAGTTAAAACATCTTGTTGCGCTTATTGTTTCCTGGAAGTAAATATCCAATTAAAATAGTCCAAAGAAAATAAAAGAAAGAGCGTACAAAAATAAAATGAGAGCAGTACCTGTAGAAAAGTGTCAAAGAACTTAAGCCATGTAGAAAAAGTGTAAAAGAGGAACTTGCAGAAAAATGGTGGCAGAGATGTTACTTTAAGAAATTGAGAAGCTAGAAAGAAAGGAAGATTAAAGGGTAGAGTTAATGGCGGACGTGCATCATATGCGGGACTTCTATGGCTATAAAGAACATTGAATATACATTCTCTTATTTTAATTAGTTGACTTATTTATCATTTTAATCGAAGTAAAACAAGTGGGACTCACTAATTTATTGCTCCTTAACCAGTGCCGCATGGGCATTTGGAAGCATTACCCTAAAATAAATAGTCAATTCATGTCCTAAATTATTTGTACCTAACCAATTTAGTCTCTAAGCTTCTTTTTTTTTATTTTAAGAAAGGGGTGTAAGTAGCTACAACCACCAAAATATATAGATAAAAGAGAGAATACAGAGAAAGGAGGAAGACTAAACCAAAACTTCATCGAGATGAAATAAACTTAAGCGCAGAAGTCTTGGTCTATTTCTAAAAAAAAATTCTGATAAGAAATTTGCAATTCATTTTGATAAATGACAAAGAGAATGGACAAAGCAAAGTTAGCTAGACTATCAACTCATTGGTTCCCTTTATTGAAAGCATGAGAAACAATCAAATTCATGTTTCTAGAAAGCAGTTTGCAGTTAAACCCCCTATTTCTTAAGCTCCAAGGAATCAAAGGAGATGATTTGAAAGTTAAGACAACTAAGGTTAAATCCGTCTCTGACCAAAGATTGGTCCAATTATTGAAAGAAGCAATCTCAATGGCTTTTAATTACATAAATTGCACTTTGTCTTGGATGTATGAGCCTTCTTTGATTTCTACAAATTCTTTATAAATAAACCATCAAACACCCATTCAAAACAGAACACGATTCATTGTTTTCACATGAAGTACCTAAAGATTGGCAATGTGGTGTTTGAACTTAAGGAAGAGTACATCTTCAGTCCGGTCACGAGTTAACAATCTCTCATATTTAGTCCTTGAACTATTGAATTAGAATAAACAATCACTAAACTATTCTCAATCTTTCAAGTCAGTTCCTCATTTACTTACAAAATAGGACAAAGAACGGTAGTTCATGGAGCTATAAGATAATTAAGAATAGTTTATGACTTTTTATTATAGGCTTAATAACAGTTTTAGCTCTCTAACTTTCTCAATGTTGCGATTTTGACCCCTTAAGAAAAAAACTACAAAACCGCTCCCTAAGTTTTGCATATGTGGCAGTTTTGGCCCCTAATGTCAATTTTGACCCGGTCTACGCTGACATGACACCCTAAGTGAGGTGCCACATGTTATTTTTTATTTTTGCCTTGGGTCCAAAATTGTTACAGTTGCAAAACTTAGGGGACAGTTTTGTAGTTTTTTTTTAGGGGCCAAAATTGCAACTTTGAAAAAGTTAGGGAGTTAAAACTGCTATTAAGCTTTTATTATATTTGTATCGCTCAAAGACCAAATGAAATAGAGTGTGATAATTTTTGAACCAAATTCAAGGTTTACTTTTTAATAATAAAAGGATGCATGTCATTGTACTATTGTAAAAAGAGTAAAAAAAGTACTACCTTATATGAATTTTCAACTAAAGGGTCAATGGAGGTAAAATAATACAAAATAAAATTTCTATATCTATGATATCATGTAGATTTATCTTTTTAGCTGAATAGGCTTATAAAAAAAGTATGGCATTGTGTATGTAAATAAAATACTAATCTATCTTTTTAATAGTATGTTGGCAAAGTCTATTTAAATTCATGCTTGCAAATATATTTGACTCTTCGATATTTTTTTCATTTATCGACAAAAGAAAGAATTTGCTAAGTGACTTTAACCTAACTCTGACTCAGTGACTCCTAACATGGACGACAATGTCTTTCCTCGAATATAATTTAAGTGTTATGGAGGTCTTCTTTATAATCATACGTGATATATTTTGCACAGGTTTCTCGACAACATTCGTAGCCCTGGCAATATGCATGCTAAGATATTGACTTTGTATCATGGTTTGAAGCTGTGTTGGTATTCCATGTATAAGCATGTGTTGTGTCTCTCAGACTCAAGTAATGTTGGGTTAGCGAACAACTTTTTCTAAGATATTGTGAAGTTAATTTGCAACACACCTCCTGTGAGGGTAACACTACAACTAACTTTCTAAACTATGAAGATTGTTCTAGGTGATAATGAGTTCGTTGTATTCCATAAAGCCTCTCTAACATGATACATACATACTCTTAGCAAGTAGGCATGACAGTGAGGCGGAGTGGGGACGGGTTTTGCCTTCCCATCCCCATCCCCTACTCCCATATACTAACATGTTACCCTACCCATACCCAACGGGGATGAGAAATTGAATCACATCCCCGTCCCTAATGGGTTCAGGTATTCCCGCCCCCTCCCCGTCCCCGTAGTGAATCAATTTTTTTTAATAAAAAAATAATTTTATTAAGCCTCAATGATAATGTTGTCATGCATTATCCAACA
>Ga0315913_1005010_pt1 | contig 16068 bp, 9 predicted proteins | sample MpolsnodulesMG_FD_207736 | JGI IMG/M metagenome (GOLD analysis project Ga0315913, IMG submission 207736) | Medicago polymorpha root nodule microbial communities from Los Angeles, California, United States - small nodules | ecosystem: Host-associated > Plants > Roots > Nodule | place: USA... | reverse complement strand
TCGGCAAAAATGTTGAAATTGTTAGACCAAACCTTGATCAGAATTCAAACTCAGACTCATCAACTTTTATATGTGAGTTTTCAAAGGTTATTGTCATTTTGTCTATCTATATAAAAAAAAAAGTAATACTATAATAACATGGTAAAGTAATATGTTTGATGCAGAACAGAATATGTAACTTATACATAAGCACTTATGTAAGTACATATGCTTAATTTAAATATTTAATAAAATAAGCTCAATATCATTTGTAATGTATAACACCATTCTGAATTGTTATTATCAGCATCAAGGATCATATTTGATTGGCTCCACTTTAATACAATGTTCTATTCCAAAATAACTTATACTCTTGAGTAATTTTACATCACAAAAGAATCCAATAGAAAACTCATGAATGATTCTGCTGCACAGTTCTGTTGCAAAAACACATGAGCAGGTTACATTAAACAAAATGGAGAGGAATGATAAGGAAGTTATTGAACCACTAAAATTGCTCATCAACAAGAAAAAAAGAGCATCAGATTCAACAATATATTCTTAAAAAATTCTAATATAGTCCTTCCTTAGTATAAATTGATGACATTCTTATATTGGAACAAATTAATTCCTATGCTATAATGAATCAAAATTAAAAGACAAACTAATACGGCCATGATATAAATTTAAAATGTCAAAATCTAACTCCAGTGCTATTTTTTATTAGGGATTAATTTGGTCGCATGTAAATTGTGAAATTGGATGTTTAGTCAAATCAAAATTACCAATTATATTGATTTGAAATAGTCCAATAATCAAACGAAAGAGATTGAAAAGATAGAAAAAAGAGCAATGCATGTATAAACATTAAACAATTAATGAGGCCCTCTGAATCTGACTATGGGAAACATCCCTAAATGCATAGTTTCCAGGAACAGATACACAAAAACTCAGGACTCATCATATTTGACACACCCTGGCCAATTGACAGCGACACTTTTGCTTCTCAACAGCATTCTTCAACTTTGATTTTTTTTTTAATGACAGACATTAGGAAGTTAATTGTTATGTTAGTTTGTTTCTCCTTACCTTATTAAAAGACTTAAATCCTAAACCTCTAATGCTTTGACTATTAGCTCAAATCAGTTGAGCTACCTAACCTCCATTTCTTCAACTTTGATATATGTCTAAATACTTTCTAGATATAAATGTTGTATTAAAAATATTTATCCACCTTAAATTATTGTCACTTTAAAATATAAAAAAATTTATTTTATTTTAGATAATACTGTCATTTATTTAAATAGCCCCGTCAAAAAATCCATTTAATATTATGATGTTGAAAAAACATATTCTGTTCGGGTATTAAATTAATTAAATTAATTGAAGTATCATGGTAAAACTAAAGTATCATTGTGGAAAAAAAAACATCATAATAATTAATTGAAAAACATCAGAATATGGTAAAAATATTATGATATTTTTTCTTTCACAATGATGCTTTAGTTTTAACCTTGATTCTTCCATACCCGAACCTACATAAAAATCATCATCCAAACAATCATGACATTGCAATAAAAAACCACGCCTGTCGTTAATTATTCAATGACAATGTACTCATATGGACTACTTACCAGTTACCACATTTTCTTGATATAAAAAATATGTCGACAAAACTACTGCATTGAGAAGAATGACGAGGGTCGGGGAGTGGCTATCGGAGATTGAATCTAACTGGAGAAGTTAATCTCTCACGATATATATGATTTAAAGTTTGAATCTTAGTTGAGATAGATGTTAATATTTAGTATTCTATGATGTCTTAAATATGATTGCTTTTGGTTGAAGGAACTATGAGAAACTAAAACCGCACTAAACTTAAATGTATAGATATATATACCAATAAGTAAAAGACTAATTAGAAACTCAATATTAAAAACATTTAAAATTAGGAATTAGAAGACCCAAATTAACGCTAAATAGTAAACATAGAGAACAAAAATGTAAAATAAATTAACTACAAAGAATATCCAAGTCCATGAAAATGTAAAATCTATGCAGCACATTACTATATGCAAACGTTCGTTTTATAGTATAATTTAGAGTAAAATTCAGTATTCACATACTGTCTGATACTAGTTTTACTACCCCTAGCATAATGATTAGAACACTATTAAAAAAAGACACTAGTACTATAAAACATGATTGCCTGCAGCAGACATTACTCCTCAAATTATGAACAACAGCGTCTGTCGTGTGAAGTCTTTATCTGCGTGCCTTGTGTTTTCACAGATGCATGCCTTCTGTTAAGAGGGAAAAGTACCCAAAACTGATCAGTTTAATATAAATAATAAATAATTTTAGATCACTAATTATTGGATTAGAAAGAAAATTTTGGCACTTAAACTCAACAACAAAGAAAAGTCAAGTGATGCTTAACATCTTCCAAAGATTAGTCCTACGCCTATAGTTTGATCGCGGCCATATTTTTAAGGTTCATGCTAACAAATCCTTTAATGATGTTGTTTTAGAAGCCTTAAAAAATAATTGTCTTTGAAAATAAAAGTTTAATAGCACTTGTTAATGTCATAATTAAATGCACACTTCTATACAAAAATCATGTATTTTACTTCCTTAAATAATTTTTTAACGGCATTTGTTAGCATTTTCATATTTTTAATTCTAAATAAAAAACATGTGATATTATTTGAACATTTAAAATTTGACATTGTATCCAACACTATATAAAAATTACCACAAATAACCTTCAATGTGATTGGAAAAGAGGAAAAATCAGGAAAAGAGAACATCGTATTCAAAATGTATTTTTTAAAAGTAAATGTTATTTTATCTTTTGTCAAGAATTGAACATTGGATTTTTAACATTTTCGCTCGTTTAATCTCACAGTTCAACCGAGTGAGTTACACATCCCATCGAAGCCAAAGAGTATACAAATTGGATGTTGAACTTATTTTTTATTTCATATAACATATCTCTTAAATCGGCAATGAGTAATAGAATGTGAATGAATAATTGTTTTTCACTAGTACGAGTCATTATTTAAATTGAGGGGTAATCTTTAGTAGTTACTAAAAAATATCATAAGGACATGCTCAAGTGCCAAGGATTAGGAATGCCTGTGGTAGCATTATGATGACTTGGCCTTGCTGTTACGAACTTTGGATGAGAACCTACGCACTCACCAAGTGTCCATATGTTATTACTTTCAGCATGAAAAATATTCATATTTAGGGGGATTGTTCTTATTGTCTTGAATTTTGTGGTTCACAACAATTATTGCGAAGTTGATGAAAATGATATTTGTACAACCAATTTATAACAACTTTTTAATAATTTTATCTCTTATATTCGCATCATATTTTTATTCTCTCTTTTCATTTTTCTATCTCCATTGTTTTGAACCAATTATAAGAAGAGAGAAAATGAAAGTTGTCATCAAAGTTGTCACATATAATTATACATATATCATTACTCGTAAACAAAATAATATTGACCTTAATTGATCTACACCTAGACAAACACTAACTTTAAATTAGAAAAATACCATAACAAACGTATAATTTAAGTCAAATATTGAGTTTAAGAATTATACTTTGTCGTGTTAGTGTCACCAAAAAAATAATTTGTCATGTTATTCATGTTTTATATTCACACCAACCAGTGATTTGTCATCTATCCCATGAGTGCATGCAACGTCTTTCTTTGGGAAGCTTCTCATAACCCATTAAAGTAGGAATTGGTAGGACAAGCAATTTTCTTATGCAATTTTATGATATAATAAAGAAAGGTAAGTAGTACTAGTTAATAATGTATGTTAGTCCTTCAAAAAAAAAAATGTATGTTAGTGATATGAATTAAGAATAATAATAATGTTAGTGATATCATTAATCACTCACTATAATGACAATAGTTTATTATAACTAACGGCAAGATTTGGATAGTACATATCATATCATGCCATATTTGAATTTATAAAATAAAAGTTGAGGGTTTTAGGTCATTTTTTTTATTATTAAGAATAGTCTATCTGCATCTTTTTTCTATTTCTTTCAATTTAAATAAGTGGTATTCACACACATTAAGTTTTTTATTGTGTTTTTTGCGATTTCTTCGTCTAAGTGCGACGTTGTGTTCTTCGTCGTCTTTTACGGCATTTGATTTTGCATTTTGTTGTAGTGTTTGTTTGATTCATATTGAAAGATCAACTTCAGTCAATTACAAGTTCAATCAATGATTTGATCAAGCGTCGATGTTGTCAATCCGGAAGCATGGATATTTCGGTGACTTAGAATTTTTCACATTATTCGTAGGTATTTTGTTGTTATATGCTATTAACTTAGTTGTTGTGAGAACCCATTTGGGGTTGGCCTAGTGGTTGACTTGGGATCTTGGAGTTTGCTCCTCCAAAAGTCTCAGGTTCGATTCCCTCTGGTGTTAATTTCGGTGGGCTAAGTCCATACAGGGCTTGCTCTGGCTTTAAACAGGGCCCCTGCAAGTGGGCGGTGGGATTGGTGCCCTCGGATTAGTCGGTCCTTGGATCGGATACCGAGTTTTCTGAAGAAAAAAAAAACTTAGGTGTTGTGAGTTTGTTCGCAGATTCACCATTTTCTGTTTTTAGCGATGTTGAACATGTTATTATATATAATGTACTCTATCAATTTGAATATCATTTTGTTTTTGTCAACAAAAAAAAAGAGTTAAGACTCGAGTTTAAATTCTGAACGAAACAATCATCGATCAAATTTTACTTGTCCTTCATATGAACTCTGAGTATATATTTTTATTTACATGCTTGTGAAACAAAAATAAAATCAGTATATATATATATATATGTGAGTCAGGATCCGTTGACACCAGGTGTAAGTCAAAAGACTTACACCAAATCTCAACCATTAAATCAAATTAATCCAATGGTTCACAAATGTTTCCTTAGAGAAGTATGTGAGTCCTTTTTCTCGTTATTCATGGGAAAATAAAAATTCCAGATTCACAACAACTTCATGTTTTATATATATATATATATATATATATATATATATTATTATATTTTCTAAATTATATCATGAACCAATTGTAAAATAGTGAATAAATAAAATGAAACCATGGAACGGTTGATTAGTAAATTGTTTTTTTAGTTAAATATTTTATTTATTTTTATTTTATTGACTATTGTCCATAAAAATTATACAATATTTATAAATAAAAAATATTAAATATGAAATTAATAACAAAACTCATATTTTCCAAAATATTTCTTCAAAGCTCGTTAACTCTTGAGCTCGGTGTATATATTAATTATAAGAACTAATATTATGATATAGAACAATGAGAATATGATAACACGTTTGGGTAAATATCTATTATTAATATTGTATAAAAAAAATTATACAGTATTTACTTGAAAAGTTTTGGGTTTTATTTCCAGCATAATAAATATAAAATCAGAATATTTCTTTTGTCATTTTCATTGTTTCTAGAAATGCAAAACTAACATTCACCTTAAAAGTCTCTTTTCACTTTGTTAGCAGCTAAACTTAACATGTCATTAAGGTTTAGCTCAATTAACAATGCACAAATTGTTAGGAGTGAAAATTGTTAAGATGGACATTTTTCGTGGTTCTCTGGATTTTGACTCTTTTCTTTGTAACTCCATCTACAAACCAAAATAAAAAATAAAGTAACATAAATTTTATAAAATAAAAATAAAAGAAATATTTTCACAAAATAAGGTGTTAGATTTTTTAATATTCATCAGCATAAAGTGGGTTTTAGTCATATACTTTCATCTTCATAGTTTTTTTTTATGTTTAGGTTTCTTGATTGATCCATGGACCATGATGGTGTTCATGAATCAGCATGTTTAATTTTTCAGAATCTTTTTGCTAAAGACTTGCAAGATTTTGGAGTCTGAACTGCGTATATATTGATATGATGCTTGTTCTTGAAGAATTCAGACAATGTTAAGAATATAGGAGTGATTGCTTATCTAAAATAGAAAGGAAAAAAAAATTAGGAGTATGATCCAGTGGAGCTTCTACAATTTTTTTGGACAGATTTATAGAACTTACTTTTATTTCTCACCTTTTCAATTTGCATTTTCCTTTTTGCATACTTGTTGATTTACTATTAACAAGAGAAAATTCATAATGATGTTGATTGCTCATTGGACTAAATCGACCAACTGATTCATTTAGAAGCTATAAATATACGAATCTATAAGATAAGAAGAACCAAAGCTTTTAAAACCCCACTTGAATTGGTACCTCACACTACCAAACATGGGGGTCTACATGTGCCCAAAAGTCTTTAATTTTCGTTTTCTAGTTTTATAATCACTAACATGTTGAAACAAAGTCCAATTCAAACTCTGTCTTCTCTTTATATTTTTATAAATTATTAAAAAATTAAATTTCATGAATGAATGAAAGTTAAGATCTGATCCTTTAGATATGTGACAGCACAACTTGATGACACCTTCAATTATGTGGTATAAAATACATGTTATGTTAAATAAAATTTCGAAGGATATAGATTTTAAGATATTCATTAATAAAAAAAATTGTGTAGCACAAATGGTTTTGTCCCATTTGTAGTTTGTACTACTAATACCGATATGACTTTGGAAAATCAGAGTTAGGCAGAGATGATAATTGCATTACATAATTTGTCTCAAAGCAAAATTTAAAATCTAGGCATGCAATACAATCTTTTGAATATGTGATTTGCATGAGAGTTCAAGGCCCACAAAGCACTAAGCCACTGATTTTGACATTAGGTGGAAGATGACTCCAATTTTCATTACATATAGAAATGGTTGGGACACTAGAAGCTCCCCATGACCAAACAACATACATAAATGTGGATGAATGATGGCCAGCCAATAAACGTTTTTAAAAAACTAAATCGATATTTAATCAGCTAGACCTCTAAATTATAGTTCAATCGATTCAACCTGATTGAACTAAATCATAGTTCAACCTGACTATAATGTAACATTATAATGTAACTGAAAGTAAATTAACCAACAATTTCTGACTCAACCAATTGAACCGCACAATTCGATCCGGTTTTTAAAACATGGCAACAAATAAAAATTTAGCATTTGTTAAAAGCAAATACTAGTGCCTTATATCTCTATCAAAAACTAGATAAAGCAACCAACTTTGTCCCCCCACTAAAAAGGGTAGGTCCCAATCCCTTGCAATGAGAATTCACATTGTATCATCACTATTAGATAGTGGTATCTCCAACCAAAACCTCTATAAGTATGTCCCACTTCCCACACTACCAATGACCTTCATGATTCTTAAAATTCAAAAAGAGGCAGCTATGTATCCAACATCACACATGGGGTGCCACCACACATGATCATGACTTAAATCTTTCCTTCTTAAAACCTCGCAACTTTCTCTTCATGTAATACAAACATTTCATGTTTCATGCAGTGAGAGAGATCAAAAGGAAGGTTGCTTTTTAGAAACAAGTGTGCTTTTTTTTTTGTGATGGAGAAAAGCAAGTCATTTCCTGAATACTCTTGTTCTTACACTGAATTTGGATACAGTGAAAGGTCCAACTCATATAATTTCAATGGACCAAGTGATAAGGGAAGTGGATTTTCTGCATCAAATGATTCAGAGCTTAAAAGGAAGAAGAGAATCAAGTCCTATAATGTGTTGGCAGTGGAAGGAAAGCTTAAAAGTAGTGTAAGAAACAGCTTCAAGTGGATCAAGAACAAGTTCAGCGATGTTCGGTATGGCGTGTGAACTGTGACTAGCCCTTAGATTGAATCACATGTTTAGTAATCTTAGCTTTCAAGGTAACAACTTGAAACAAACTAAAGAGGAAAAATATTTCTGGATGTATTTGTAAGATAAGATGTTTTACATGAAAAATGAATTAGGGAGCATGTTGTGTTTTTTTGGAATATATGTGCTTTGGAATGAAAATGTCATCAAAGGTGTCTAATGTTTATTGTAAGAATTAAGAACAAGTGCAAATTAGCATGCTTTGTATCAAACAAGCAAGAATTCTAAATGTTTCTAAGAATTGAGATTACAAATCTTAAGTTCTTTTCTTTTTGATGCATGGTCTATGCTTTTAATATCCATAAAAATATGATATTGAATAAATCTTAACATAGTTTTCTACTTCATATATAAACTCAGCAAAAAAGACATTCCTTCATAAATATTTAATTCTTTCTCCTACGTTTTCATCTTATTTTTTTGGCTAGGGTAGTTATTGTCATGATACAAAATCTGCAATCTTACTTAAACAGTAATTTAAACAGTTGTTGACTTTTTTTCTAAGATGCCAACCAAGTCTAGTCTAACTTGCCCAATTCAATTTTTGACCTTCCACTAAAATAAGAGCCGTTTGAATTGGCGTATTTGAGCTTATAAACTTGCATAAGCTCATGTGAGACTATTCGAGAGAGGTTAGGGGAACATCTTACGACATGTTCATAAGTTGTTTTCAGCTTATTTCTATAATCTTTTTATGATAGCTTATGAAAACAACTTATATAAAAATAGTTTGACTTTTTTTTATAAACCGAGAGGTGCAAAACCTTCATTATGCTAGAAGACATCTCAGCTAAGTTGGCAGCTCGAGCAAACAACAATCATATGCAGCACACTCGAGAAAAATAGTTTGACTTTATTTTATCTTTTATTATAGAAATAGCTTAAGTGAACCTTTCACTGTTACGGTTTGGAATTTTGTACTTGGACTTGACCAATTGAGTTTCATTGTTTAACAGATGGTACAAAGGCTGGTGATTATCACAATATCACTTAACAGCTCCTTATTCATCATTATCTCTTTGTTCTGCATACCTTAATCCAAAAATTTAATGGTGGGACTCTATCAATTGATTATGAAGCTAATAAAAGACAAAAGAGTAAAACAAAACAAGTAGGAACGATTAGAGATTTTCTCAAGACTATCACAGAAAGTGACAACTCAACTAACTTCACATAATGTATGACGTTAAGAATTAAAATATCTAGCCTTAACAATGATATAAATAAGTAAATAAATACTTTGATTTTGGCACATAAGCATAAAATAATCAATTGTATGTTTCAAATTTCATTTGTGCCAAGTGTTAGATCAATGTGATATAATGAAATAAAACTGTATTTTTCTTTAATCCAATCATTGAAAATGACCCTTTTATTTTCAATGACAAAAAATCTTGAATATGTAGAGTAACTTTCAAAATACATAAAATCAAATGATATAATGAAATAATCAATTTTTTAGGTATACATAATCTTGGATTGCCTAATCAAAGAGTAAATGTTCTTCTGTTTTTAACTTTCTAAATTCTCTGGTGGAAGTGGACCTGAAAATCTGGTCTGTTCTGTATCTGCCATCATCTTTCTTGGTTGCATTTGGTTTTGGCTTGGATAATGGAGGAAGGTTCTTGATGTTTTTTTCTCCAATATTTGCACGCCTACTATGGATTTTGTGGGGCTGCTTTTGATCAGAACCATGAAATGGAGAGAGAAAGAGGGGTGAGTGGTCCCCAACTCCAGCTTGGTTTACACTTGATGAAGTACTACTTGTTGCACTACCTGGTTCTTCACTTGGAACATAAGTTTCAGCCTCAGCATTATTTCTCAATACCTGAAATAATAACCATAGTGTTATAGAACCATTTGCATAACTAAAATGATAATCTAACCTTGTAAATGGAAAAAATTTCATTAGTCACGTGATGTTCTAAAGCATAAGGTTTAATACTCACGTCTTTAGAGGATACAGTATGTTCCATTGGCTTATTAGATGCTAAATTCTTGCGACGCTCCATAAATGTACGAGAACGCCTGATTTTAGAGTTAATATACCTGTAAATAAGAGCAAACCAATAAGTTCTATTTTCCGGTACCAAAATTTATATCTAATCATCGGTTAATTTTTCACATCATCATCAAAATAGAAAGAAAATGGATTAATTATTCAGTGACAACAAAATTAGTCAAATGTTAGCTGAGTAAGCCTGTTTAGTTCATATGGCACAATTCTCACCAAGAAACTAAGATATACCATTAATCACATTCGCATTAAACATATAAGAAGAAAATATAATGTATAAAACCTTTTATAGCAAAGATTAACTTACTTTATCTGTTCTTTGGCTGGAGTATGCTCATCTTCTTCTTTGTAGATTGCAGGCAGACCAGATAGATCACAAGCCAATGGGCTTGTAAAGAAAAACTGTGGGAAAGAGATATTTGTAAATTCAGAATTACTTAAGCATTAAACTATTTCCTCGCATGAGAACATAAAGTCTATATTATGTTTTTTTCATCACAAGAATGATTGGTGAAATTAAATTGCAGAAATTCATTAGACCATCAATGCTTAAGCAGACCACATATCTGAGAAATATGTAATTATACAAATCACTTGAATTATAGTGACTGGTGAGCGTATAAAAAACTTGGGATCCACATCCCCTTCAGTAATAATACTACGCAATAATCAATCTCGACCATTAATTCTTGATCAGACGGTTCGGATTAGACATTTACTAAATCAATTATAAACAATCACCACCATGATTTAGATCAGACGGTCGAGATGAATAACTGGGCTACAGGGAATATGCTTCCACAAATTTGACAGCTCTTGTAAAACATTTCAAACTCATGTCATGAAACAGGAGTTAAATATAAGTTAAATACATACATGGATAAATGGTTCAAGATCAGAACCACATTAAGGAGAAGCAATTGTTGTCTTTACTCACCGGATTTTTAAGAGCTTTAGACGCACTGCCTCGAAATGCAGGATCCAAAGCAAGAAGAGTACATAAAAGACCTAAAGAAGATGGGGGCAGATCGTTGAAAGTTTCTACCAGACTTGGTCTATAAGACTTTGGAGGTACAAAAGTTGTAGAAAGTTTCAGCTTTCTCCAATACTCTTGCGACGGTGTGCCACATAACCTAAAAATTCTATGAAGTTGCTCAACCTGGAAGCAGGAAAACTTCATGATTAGCAGCTATACGCGGACAATATCTCGCAAAAGTATGCATAGCAATCCTAAAGATATGTGACCAAAGTAGTTCTTATAATGATTGCACAATTTTCACCTCTCGAGCTAGATTCTGGGATTGAATTAGGCTTAAAGACCGAATTCTAAGAGCAAAATAAAGGACAACGACAAATAGCCGAGTACACTTATCATTTGAGCCTAATTATTAGTTACCTCTGTTCTTCCAGGCATGATTGGAATTCCTTTAAACATTTCTGCAAGGAGACATCCAACACTCCATAGATCAATACCAACTCCATAATCGGTGGAACCTAACAACAATTCAGGAGCTCTGTACCATAGCGTCACAACCCTGTTTGTGAGAGGCTGGTCTTGATTTGGACTATAATAATTGGCAAGTCCAAAATCTGCAATCTGAAGCATCCCATTTTTGTCAATCAAAAGATTTGACCCTTTTATATCTCGATGCAAAATTCCTCTATCATGGCAATGCTGAAGACCTGAAAGCAATTGATGCATATAGCACTTGACCTACATTGATTTTATAAGATTATTAAGGAGAATAAATGAATCCAACTGCTAAAATGTTCAATTCATCAAAGAAAATTCTTCTAACCTGTGGTTCGGTTAGTCTTTCTCCAGGCCGAGAAATAATTCTTGACAAATCCGTTGGCATGAAATCAAAAACTAGATATATGCTGTACTGCATTCTTGAAGTGGCTAACCCTTTAAGTTTTACTACATTGGGATGATCCAATCTCTGTAATATAGTTATTTCTCTTGCCATAAATTTAATGCTTTCAGGCTGTGATGTATTGAAGCGAACCTTTTTGAGGGCCACAATATCTCCGGTGTCTCGATCCAGAGCTTTATAAACATTGCTGTAGGTTCCTTGTCCTACCTACAAAATGTAAATAACATAGGCCAAAGTCAACTATAGCTCGCTCTCTTCTGCCAATATTTTCGGTTAGTATAATCTTCCAATTTGGTTTTCTCTAAACCAACTATAAACTAATGAATTTCACCAAGACTTTCATATTAGATTGTCAATGATTAGAAAACAAGACCAAGAGGCTTAAGTTGCATTGAATATTGTACCAGACAATAACTTCTTTTATTCTATTTCTAGATAGAAATCAATATTAGGATTCCACGATTGCTTAAACTTTCCCGATATAACTAACCAATTGGATCCTTGGTTACACTTGGTACATTATGAGCTATGACTGACAAGGCTTTGGAATTGGCAATTCAAATCACCTTTCTTAATTTGCTAAATTCAAATCACCTTTCTTAATTTGCAATTCAAATGCAAAATAGATTAACTTTGAAACTCCTTAGATTCAAAGTGTCACACACCGAACAGTGAACACGCTACATATCACACTAAAGATGATAGCCATTGACATAAATCATTGCTTAATCCATACCATACTATACAATGTTTAAAAAAAACTTCAAACAGAAGTGATAAATGAAGAAAGAGCATCTAACCTTATCAATCATTTTGTAAGACTCGGCACTCTTAGCAACTACACCAGCCAACACTTGAGAAGGAACATTATCAACCAACCATTTAGGCCAACCATCCACCATCTCATCATCAAAACACTTATTCAATTGCTTCTTACTATCTTTCAAATCACCATCTCTCTTTCCTCTTGCACCACCATTGCGATCAACTGCTTTATGCTTTCTGGGTTGTCTCTGATGTACATGATGATCAATATCCTTACCCTTCTCAACATGTTTTTGACTCTGACCAGTAGATCTTCTGTGTGCAACAAAATCAGAACTTGGAACATAACCATTTTCCATTTTGAACCTGTCTAGTCCTCTATAGTTAGCTTCAGATTCTAATGGTTTGGCTTGAACACAGCCCATATTAATGGACGGACCCTTGTAGATATTGTAAGGTTATAAGTATAACTCTCTACAATAAAGAAAAGGTGGAAAGAATGAAAGAGAATAATGTGAATGCGAAAAGCCGACCATGGCCGGCACAGTTGGAATGTATGGTACACAAAACACAAACCAATGGATGGAAGTTTACAATTGCTTTGCTTTGCTTTGTCCGAAGAGAGAAAATGACTGCGGGGTTCGTAATACGTATTTTGTATAGAAAATAGAATTGTCAGATACAGTGCATTGAGTGAGAGAAGAAGAGAAAGACATGGACGTAAGACACGGAGACAAAGTCACACTCACTGTCAGAATCACAAACAGCATTTAGGGGATCTCAAAAAAGAATAAATCATTTTTAATTTAACCTTTAATTAGTATAAAGTTAAATTAATGAGATGGTCATAGATTTTAGAGAATAATTAATTATTTGATTATCTTAACAAGTGTTCTTAAGACATCAGTTAATAAGTTAAAAATATAAATAAATTATAGATTTGATATAGAAAAAGTTAAATTTTGTTTTTAAATTTTTAAGGTGTTGAATACACCGTTTCCAACATTAGAGCTGTCAAAACCGGCTACCTGACCCGCGACGGACCGGCCCATGATAGGCTCGAGCTTTTACGGGCCGGGCCAAAATGGCCTGAAAAATAATCGGGCTAAAAAATATTTGTCCAAGCCCAGCCTTTTGTGGGCTACGGGCTTTCGGGCCAGTCTAGTTACTTAAAGCTTTTAATTTAAAAATAAAAAATTAAACTAAAAAATACCTACCAACAACTCAATTAGCAATTTACAACTGTCTTTTTATAAATTATCTCACTTTTGTTTTTTTACATTAAGCTTATTTTCTTGTTTGCTCTTTGTTTCACTCCTTAAGGTTGTGTTTGTTTCCATGGAAAGATAGTGAAGAGAAGAGAAAGACAACGGAAAGAAACATTTTCTATGGTTTGGAACAAGTGAAAGTGACTAAGGAAAGAATGAGACACCATGGGTCCCACATCAAAATGCTTTCCTCTCAAATGTGAGGAGAAAGTGGAGGTGGCAAACTTTTTTGATTAAAAAGACAATATAGCCCTTTCTGTTATGTTTTATCTTTTCTAAAAATCTCAATAGTAATTAAACGTAGTGGTAGCACTAGTAGCTTGTATCCCATGCTTTTCAAATTATATTTTTTTTTATAAAATTAATATATGTAACTTTATTTAAATTTTTCAAAAGGAATACGTAGAAGTAAATAACTAAATAAAATTATGAATGTATATCAATATTTTCACCAATCAATTATATTTATATAAGGTTATATATGTCAATTACTAAAAATACATGTTTCTTTCCTTTCACTTTCTTCTCCACTTTCTCTTATACCAAACAACCAAATTAGTCCTCTTACTTTCCACTCATTTTCTTTCCTTATACAATCTTTCCTTTCACTATTTTTCCTCTCACTTTCCTTTTGCAACCAAACATAGCCTAAGGTTCAGGTTTATACAAGCATGTCAATGGTTTAATTGGTATTCATTATATTTTATACCCTTTCTCTAATTTCCATGTAACCTTCAATAGAAGATGGTCAGCAGTAGATCTGATCGAAAGTTACTCTAGGTTCTGTTCTGAATTCTGATAACCAATTTCTTGTTTTGCAACTATGTTTCTTGCATCCATCAAATTACAACATATGTAACACTTAATAAAATAATATTAGCATGGTTGCAGACCATGTAGCAAGACTAGGCTCATGCTAATCGATAGATAAATATGTCTCGTGGTAATTATTCAAAGTATTTTTCAATTAATAATTGAATCATGACTACATCTTCATGGTGGGTTATAGAAAATTATAATGTCAAAAAATAGTTCACGTGAGCTTAGCTCAGTTGGTAGGGACATTGCATAATTTATGCAGGGGCTGGGGTTCGAACCCCGGATACCCTTCTTCTCCACATTTTAATTGTGTGAACTCCTGCCACTAGGCTACTAAACCAAAAAAAAATGTCAAAAAATAATTATAAATTAAACGGGCTACCCGTGGCCCGGTCGACAGTGGCGGGTCTTCCTTGGGATCCACGGGAGCCATGGTACCCCCCAAGGTTTCTATATATATGATATAAGCCATAATATATATTAACTTTCGTCTAGTCTAGTGGTAAAGCGCTTTAGAATTGTACTAGAGGTCGCGGGTTTAGCACCTCCTTATGCCTTTTTTTAACATTTTTATTGTATTTTTGATTAATTATTAAAAATAAAATAAAAAAACGTTCTTGCTGGGACTCGAACCAGCACCCCTGAATTCAAGCAAAATCTACCACTCTTTCAATTTGTAAATTCTATAAGCTTTAACTACTCATGCTATGGATGTGGGAGCATCAACTCCGTCCCTGTGACAGTTTAATATATATTTCAAAAATGTTTGGCACCCCCAAGAAAAAAACTCAAGATCCGCCACTGTCGGTCGGCCTAGCCCGCAACGGACTCGGGCTAAAAAGACCCGGTTTTAAGCGGGCTCAAATTAATATACGTTTCAAAATAAAATAATTAAACGGGGTTCAAACTTCAATCATTCTATTTATTTATGTTAATGATGGAAAAAGAAAGTGTACCCATGTTAAAGTGTCAATGTTAATTTTATAAAGGCTTAAATATATCATTGATCCTTACACTTTTAACATATTTTAATATTAGTCATCCACTTTTTTTCTTACATTGATATCTCCACTTTGTAAATATAAAAAATGCAAATAATCATTTTTTAAGACCAATTATTTATGCGTCATGTGGTACACTAAAAGACAAGATTTTCATAATTAAAATATTTCAACTTTTCTCCATGAGTTTAGCTCAGTTGGCAGGGATATTGCATTATACATGCAGAGGTCGGGGTTCGAACCCTGGACACTCCACTTCTCCACAATTAAATTGTGTGAGTTAAGCTCACGATGACAAATTGTGTGAGCTCTAGTCACTAGGTTACTTGACAACAACAAAAAATTCAACTTGTTATTATTTTTTTATTCATTATTTAAAAAAAATATATCATTAGTTCCTCCACTTTCAACACTTTTTAATATTGGTCATCGTGCTTTGGTATTGGCCCCTAAATTTTTATTTATTGAATTTTCAATGATATTATTATGTTTTATTATCATTTTGTTCATTATTT
>Ga0315913_1005005_pt1 | contig 16075 bp, 9 predicted proteins | sample MpolsnodulesMG_FD_207736 | JGI IMG/M metagenome (GOLD analysis project Ga0315913, IMG submission 207736) | Medicago polymorpha root nodule microbial communities from Los Angeles, California, United States - small nodules | ecosystem: Host-associated > Plants > Roots > Nodule | place: USA... | reverse complement strand
TCACTGATGTAGTTTTCTCAAATTATTACCAATGTCAACATGTCAGTAGTGTCATGTCCGGTGTCTGTGCATGTGCTTCATGGTGTAAAAGCCCCAGAAAAATTATAAATGCAATGCTAGAAACTACGGTTAAAAAAATCACTAAAAGTCGTGTTTCAGGTAACATACAGTGCATTTAACTCTCCATATGGTTGGAATTGATTCCTTGAGAGCATGATGTAAAGAAGAATTATCCTCCATTGGTTTATCCTCAAACTCATCTCCATCTTCAGCAAAACGGAAAAACCTAGAATTAACACGTTCTTCCATCAATCTATCAAATTCTTCTTCATCCACAAGTTCCTGTTTAGGAACACGTGGGATGCTACTCGAACCCTTAGCTGACTCATTCCTCGTGGTTGACAATGTCTCAAATTCATCTTCATAAGATTCTAAACACGAAAACCAGAAGGCGTAAAATCATTAGAAACTATATCGATGAAAAAACGAAATTCGAAAATGACACGAAAAATTGAACGAAACAACGAAATGTGTACGAAACCCTAACATTTCTAACGAGATCAAGAAATGAAGGAGTTGAGAGAATGTACCGTCGCTGAAATCGCTGAACTCGCTGTCATCGCTATCGACGTCAGCAGCTTCGTCTTCGAAGAACTGAACGACTCCTCGATTCTTCCGTTTGCCGGTCTTGTCGTCGTCGAAGTTGTTCTTCCGTTTGCCGGAGGAACCTTTTCCGGCAGGAGCTTTACCCTTGCCGGCGGGAGCTTTCCCCTTGTTCGTCATTTCCGGTGGATTGAGACCAATGCGAATTGCATGCACAGAGAGAGAGAGGGGTGAAGTGAGGGAGTGAGTGTGAATTGGGAAAGACAACAAAAAATCAGAAATGAAATTTTTATGTATTGAAAAGGAAATTTATTTGTTTGAAAAAAGTGGTCAACGTGGATTTGTATGTACAGCAGCAAATGCAATGAATATCTTGTGGGCTTTAAAAAGTTAGGCATGGCCCATAAAATTAGTTGGGCTAAGTTCTCGTGAAAACACAAACAAACAGAAAAATACTATTACTTTTTCCATCCTGTAAGGTTCTCGCGCACCCTATTTTTTTACTAAAATATTCTTTGGATTTTAGGATTCGAAACAAGTTTCGATTCTAAAATCCAAAACCTTTTTATATCAAAAAACAAAAACAGTAACTTCCCCCATTTCTACAGTTTTGTGTTTGAACATTTGGTTTGTAACATTTAGATAATTTCTGTTTTGAATTTAATGTTTGAAAATTGTGTTGTTTCTTATCGTTTCTATTAAAGTATTTATTTTATACGATCACGAATGCATATTTATATCAAATTCAAACCATATGTATATCTCAACTAAAAAAACAAAGGTTATGTCTCTGTGTTGAGACAATTCAGACTATATAATCCCAAATGGTTTATGACATTTCGGATTATATAATCTGAAAAGTGTCAAACACCCTAGAAATGACAAAATTTTGAGTAAAAATGCATTTTTCGGATTATTATATGAACTGTCCCAGCACAGAGACAAAAACTTGTTTTTTTTTGTTGAGACATACATATGGTAAGAATTTGATATAAACATGCATTCGTGATCGTATAAAATAAATTCTTTAGTAGAAAACGACAAGAAACAACACAATTTTCAAACATAATGTTCAAACATAAAACTGTAGAAATGGGAAAGTATTGTCTTCGTTTTATATATAAAAAGGTTTTGGATTTTAGAATCCAAACTCGTTTCGTTTTGGATTCTAAAATCCAAAGGGTATTTTTGAAAGAAAAAAGGGCGCGGGAAAATCTCTTAAGGTGGGAAAAGTAACAGCCAAAAATCATATCTTATACTCTTACACCCCCCTTCCCTTCATTTTCGCAATAACAAGATTTTCCCCAACATTTTTAAAAAAAGTAATGTTATGGATAGAACCATTTTATGACAACTTTTGGGACAACCATTATTTTCTCTTTCTTATTAATAAAAAATAATAGAGAGAGAAGGCTGAAAAAAGAAAGAGTAAGAACATAATGAAAGTATAAAAAAATTGTTCGAATTGTACCAAATAGTTATACCAATATTATTTCTCTTTTTTAAAACATCCAATATGAATTCATACCAAATCTTTTCAAAATGAAACATCTTATGCTTAAAAAAAATGAAACATCAATTTCACTTGTGTTCCATCCATATTTTTGATGGAGCGTATGGGCTTTGAGAAAGAAAAAATTGTTTTTAATTTGTTAGAGTAAAGGATGTTTTGGGAAGTTAATGATGTTCTTAGGGACATCGGCATAATTGATGGGGTATATATAGATAGTTTTCCACTAACAGAGCTTTAAACTCGTTGTCTTCAAGATCAAGATATTTTACAATTGCAAATTGCATGAGTGAACATTGCCTAGGGAGAAATGTTAGGATCACACTCTCTAACACACTAATAGTAGCCAGCCACATCATCCACTTTATTCTACTTCTTTACCTGCTATCGGATGAAAACATTACAACCATTGATTTTATTTTCTTAGCCTTTCATCTTCTTCGTTACTCAATCGCCCACTAAGTTTGTCTCTTCTTCTCACAGGTTTCATTTGTCAAAAGGCATCAATATATTGGAATGGTCGATCCAATTATTTTCTTAATTCCTCTCTTCTATATTAAGGAATTGTCAAAAGGCACCAGTATATTGAAAAGGTCTTGGGAGAAAGACCGGAAGAAAAAAAGTCAGGAGGAAGACGGTGTTAATAAAAATAAGTGATAGTTTTTTTTATAATTTTCAAAACTCCTAACGACTGGTGAAATCGGTTATCAGGTAAAATTATAAAAGAAGGTGGATGATGTGGGTGATTATTATTGGTATGTGTTAAAAGAATGTGTTAAAGAGTGTGATCCTAGCATTTCTCTTGCTCAGGTAAACAGAGAAATTTCCAATAAACTAGGTAAACAAAGAAATTTCCAATAAAATAAAAAGACTCTGCCCATTTTTTTTTTTAAGCAAAAGATTTACATGGCTACTTTATAGTATAGTACCTATAATATTCTCAGTTTAGTGTAATTGGCTTACTTTATAGTGGTCACATGTGCTGCTTAAAAGTGATATAATAAAAAGCATAGAAGCTTATTTTGCTCTCTGAAAGATATTATCATTTCTATCGTTAAAAGTTGATAGCTCTCTTTTTACTATCTCCCGTTGAATTGGATTCATCATTGTTAATACTTTAAACAAGTAACGAGCAATTTGCCATATAGTGCCAAACCAAGCACGTAGCTGAGACAGCAAAATTTTGCACACAAGAAAATGCCAAAGTTGAATACACAAAATTCATATAAAGCCAAAATTAGATATTATAATTGATTCCCTATATTTATCACATGAGTACAGTGAAAGATGGGTATATTGAAAAAGAAAGCGGTCCTATAGACACAAAAATGGATTGAATTTTTTTTCGGTTCCTTGTCATTGTCGTCCCAGTGGTTGTGAAATTTGCTTATAAATCAACATTCTACATCAATCAATCATATCCCTGTAGCTTTTGCTTCCTGTCCTCTCTTGCCGTCATTTTGGACCACCGTCATCTCAGCCGTAGCTCCTTCAACTTCAACCTGCTCTGATCGGTACCTCTTGTATATATCACCTTTATAAAACTTAATTGTTCTAGCCACTAAAATAAGTGAAATAATGGCACCAAACAAAGTAGCTGCAGTGATAATAATGAAAGACAATTTGAAACAACTTGCTCCTACACAATTCAATTCCTGACCCAATTTTCTATGTACTCCTTTTTCAATCAATTGCCTCTTAGCTTCTTTGTCATATAAATGACCAGTGACCCTAACGTTAAGAAAATATAATCCAATTGGACTAGCTACCCCACCAAAGTTCATCAAAGTTGAATAATATTTCAACCCAAACAACTCCGAAATTATGGCAAAAACCAATGGCCATTGTGCACCAAAACAAAATCCAATGATTACTGAAGCAAAATAGAGGCCATTTTTCACATCAAAGGCTATCAATAAGTGACCGACACAGGATAAAAACATAATCAATGTGAACATGAGTGGTCGTGGAAATTTGTACTTTGTTAAAACATGTTCAGAAACAAAACCAGAAAAAACTCTTCCTAGGTAATTCCAAATACTCACTAATGAAACAAATGTGCTTATGCTTGTTTTTGGGTATCCAAGTGAGGTTCCAATCTGACCTAAATTATCAATTGCTGTTAAAGTTCCACCAACACCACATGTACCAGCAAAGAATAGCAATAACATATCTATGCTGAAAAGGGCTTGAAGTATTGTAAAATCTTCACCTTGTTCAGGTGGACTAAAAATATTTTGCCACCATCTAGTTTCTTTTTCTTCAACAACACAAACCATTGCATTAGTATCACAATTTTTTGCTGCAGACTCTTTCACTCCTTGACCAGTTACTATTTTAACCGAAAATGGATCAACAAAGGCAATCTTTTGACTCGTGTGACTCTTTTTCTGTTCAACAAAAACAACAGCAAGAGGTAGGAACAACAAAATAAGAACCACTGAAGCACTTCCAATATACTCACTCTGTTTAAAAGACACTTTTTTCTGTAATATGATCATAACCATTAAAAAACCAGCAAGACCAAGTGAAATATACAAAAACTTGTAAAAAACACCAAGTTCGTTGTTCTGTTTAACCGGTTTCATGTATCGAATGGTTCGAAGAAAAAGAAAGGAAATTGCAGCTGGAAGCCAAGCAATAAGCAAAATCAAAGCTTTTGGATCATCAAAATAAATAGCAGAATAAAGTTGTGTGATAATAGCACCACTAAGACCAACATAACCTTTTAAAATCCCCAACACAACACCCCGAGTTTCGGGGAAATTCTTAACACAAGTAACAAGTGAACCAGTGTTTGAAAAAGACTGAGAATTAGCACCTATACAAATGTAAAGACACATTTGCCAAACTTTTGGTTTTGGTATTTTTTTAGTCACTGCTAACCATATCATGAAGTAACCAAAAAAATTAAGAAGGGAACCAATTGCAAGAACAACATAAGGTGGTGTGATTTCATTGATTAAACCAGAGAAAACACCAAGGTTGCCACCTAAGTCTTTGAAGAAACTAAGGAGGTTAAGAGTTGTTTGGTCATAGGCTAAGGATGTTTTAATGGTACCAGAGTAAAGACCAAACATGTAGGTGGCTCCTGAAGCTGACATGATTAGAAAGGAAGCAAACACCACGAACCACCGTCCTGTGATAACTTGGATTATGAGGTTTTTTGTTTGAGATAACCTCAATGAGCTTACAACTTCAACCGCCATTTTTGTGTCACCAATAGTAACAGAAGTTGAAGATGTTGGCTAGGTAGTGTCAGTGTGCCAATCATTATATAGATGAGGCTTTGTCCTGTCTATTTTATTTTTTTATTTTTACAAATTTATTTTCGACACTTCACTAACTGGAAACTGTACACTTCAATTAATTCTTTGTCTGTAATGATCTCCATGTACATTTGAATTTTCTCGTGTCACACTGTTATTAATGAATGGTACGTTTGTTTGAGTTTTTAAAAAGTAAACTTTTTATTAAAGAATTTAGAGGTTTTTAAAAAAAATTGAAGGTATTTTTATTTGTTTACTATCTATAAAAATCATTTAAAAAACAAAAGGTAATGACTATTCTTCAAAGTCACGCAAAATGTAGGGACAAAAAACATATTTAACCTTAAAATAATTGGGATCCACTAACCGCCGCATCAGCATTCCGTTAGAGAATTAACAGCAGAGACTAATTTTGATAACGGATATAAAATGTGAGGATTTTAAAAACATTTAATGAAATGTAGGGACAATTTTTCAAAGGTGCGCAAAATATAAGGACTAAAAACATATTTAACCCAAGAATTTAGAGATTTTTTAAAAAAATTGAAGGTATTTTTATTTGTTTACTATCTATAAAAATCATTTAAAAAACAAAAAAGAGTTTTAACTTTTAAGTTGTACATATGTTATCTCTTTGTTTTTTTTAAAAAAATAGAAAAAACTAAAATTAATAGTTTTTTATTTTAGAGTCAAAATTTTACTTTACTTGCTCAAAATTTAGTACCTTGGACCCGCATTAGATGATTAAACGTATCCTCATGACTTAGGCCCTCGAGACCCGCAATGAGACAAATATTTCAGTCTAAAAGATGTAGATGATGTAGATGCACACAAATAGTATGATATTCATGTGCGCCTTATATTTGTGTGGATATCTGCTAAACGGGTAATTCATGAATTTTGAGGTACCAACTTGTATTTTTGGATATCTATGTATATATTTTTTAAATCTATGTATATTTTTAAGCCTTTTTTTAAAATATTTAAAATTTAACAACAAAAGTTCATCACATTCATTTCACTCTATATTTGACTACAAAATTCCATCACATTCATTTTTTTTTGGGGTGTTAGTAAATTTCCATCTTCTAATGAAAAGATAATAACATTTATACATTTCATCTCTATAAAAAAAACTCTAAAAGAGACGATCCTTACAAAGATTGACATTTATGGATGTAAGTTGACATCGTTAATGGTAAACCAGACCAGCTCTGCAAAATATTGATAGGTTTAATTAAAGCCTTGCTTTACTTTATACTATTTTGGTAAAAAAATTGCTTTACCTGCTCACAGGGAATTATCGTATTTTTTTAGGAAATGAATTACCATTATTATTTTTTTTCAGAAATACACAAGGAATTTTTATTGAACACGTACAAAGAGTAATACAAGAAAATGCATCGATTATATAGATACGACAAAGAAAGGAATTTCACACGCTCTATAAAAAAAGGAATTTCGCACGCTGATACGAAATTTAAGAATCTGTGGAACAAAAAATAACCAACAGAATTTTTCCCTCATATCATACGTACGAGTTTCAAATTCAATGATGTTTCTACTTTCCCACACTCTGACTTTTTCAACAAAAAATAAAAAACTTCTATTTAATTTAGGGTTAACAGTGTTTTTCACCCCTGTAATATAGGTCATTTCCAGTTTTCGCCTTTGTAAAATTTTTGGTTTGATTTGCATCTTCGTAAAACTTTTTTTTTTCGAAAAACACCCTCCCCTATATGACTGTGCATATTTGCTGACGTGGTACACTGTGTGGCATGCTGACTGTGCACATATGCTTATGTGTGTGCAGATTGTATAATTAATTTTATTTTTTTAAGGGCAAATGTGGCATTTGTGCTTACTTTTTTTTAAAAAAATTATAATATAAATTCATTTATATTATTTATAAATAAAAATAATTTAAAAAATTTGAAAATAAAATATTCAGGAAATTTTTTATTTACAGAATTTTTAAAAAAAATTCAGGTAATTTTTTTATTATGAAAAATATCTTCCAAATTTTATATTTTTTGTTTAAAAAATGTACTTTTTAATTTTGAAAATTTTGTAAAAAAATGATTTTTATTCTAAAATTTTATTTTCAAAAAAGATTTTATAAATTTTTTGAAAAAATAAATTGAATTTTTTCTAAAATTTGTATCCATATTTTTAAGAGAAAAAAAAATCTGATTTTTTAAAAAAAATTCTAATTTTTATTTTGAAAATTAAACTCCAAAATCTTTAAAAAAAAATTAATTTCGGAAAAAACCGATTTTTTTCTGATTTCTTTAATATTTGAATTTTTTTTCGATTTTTAAATTTTTTGGAAAAAATCTTAATATTTTTAGGATTTTTTTATTTTTGAAAATTAATTTTTAGATATTTTAAAAAATAAAATCTGATGTGGACAATTAAAAAAAAACCAAGTGAGCGCCACATATGCGCATTTGATGAGTTAGATGAAGGAGGGGTGTTTTCCGGAAAAAAAAAGTTTTACGAGGATGCAAATCAAACCAAAATTTTTATAAGGGTGAAAACCGAAAATAACTTATATTACAGGGGGAAAAAACACTGTTAACCGTTTAATTTATTTTTACGGTCAAGTAGCCTAGAATTCACTTTTTTTTAAGGTGAATAAGTGGAATATATGAGGTTCAGCCCCGGACTCTGCATATAACAGTGTATATCTCTATCAACTGAGTTATGTTCACGGGGTATTTTTTAAATTTTTTACCAAAATTTAAACTAAATAAGCGGTGATACTTTTTTTTTATTTCAATTCAATAAATTGTATTTTTTCAATTCAATATTGCATTTTGTTTTACGGTATTCAAGATTGTATTTTAAATTAGTATTTAATATTGTTTTGAAAAGTAGTATATACTTATTAGAAAGTAAAAAAGTAGTATATATTTATTGAATTTTGATGAGTCTCAGTGACACGTCAAATAATTATATTTACGTAAAAGTTTACAAAAATGAGTTGTATGATATAAATTTATCCTATGATGGTCATATTTATCGACTAAAATGATAGGCCGGTATAACATTGATTTAACATTGCATATAAAGATATAAATTAGTAAGTGCATACTTTTTCATTTGGACCAAATGAGTATTTTTCACTATTTGAAGTCACTATAAAATCAAGATAATTTTGTAAATTTCAATTAAAGTGTGTGTGAATTAACAATGCATGTGTAAAGTTAGATATTTATAATTGTATAAATGTTTTTCTTCTTTGTTTTAGTTTATGAAGTGACTATGTTTTTTTTGGTTTGTCTAATGTTTATAATGTATGTATAATAAGGCTAAACTGTTCTTTTGGTCTCTTAACTGTTTATTTGGTATCAATTGATCTCTTAGCTGTTTATTTGGTATCAATTTGGTTCCATAATTAATTTTTGGTATGTTTGAACCTTTTACGTTTATTTTTGTTACACATTTTAGTTCCTTCTGTCAAGGTGTTAACCCCAAATATATTAGGTGAACTAACATTATAGATGTTTCACCATAAACCTCATTCACTTTTTAATCTTAATTGTTTAACCTATTTGTTATAAAACAAACTATGTGATCTTTGATGTCTATTGTAAGTAACAATACACTAAAATCATCTACTGTTTTTCCCTATCTTCATGTTCTTCCTTCTATTTCTTCTTTATCATCAACCTCAACTTTCACAAAACAACCTAGAAAAATCTCTCTCTCTCTCTCTCTCTCTCTCTCTCTCTCTCTCTCTCATGCATTTCTTCCAATACACACATTGAAGATTTCATTCACAAATCATGATTTCAATCCCTTCTTTTCAATACAATCGAACTCGACCCCTTTCTCTAAAACCCAATCACGATTCAATCGAACCCAAACTCGATTTCGTACTCAATCCCTTCTTTTTCTCTCTAAAACCCAATCCCTTCTTTCCAATACAATTAAACTCAAACCTAATCGCGATTTCATACACAAATTGCAGCTCAATCCCTTTGTTCTCTCTCTAAAACCCAGCTAAAAGGATAATTTAGATCCATTTAAGGATGCTATTGCTAAAGAAGATCAAGGAGGTTGTGGAATTTGGAGATTTGTTTTTGTGACAGACTGGAAATTCAAATATTTGTTTTTTAAGGTTAGGTTTAATTGAAGTTTTTGAGATTGGTTAATAAATGAGAATGTTGTGTTCTGGGTGTGATTGAAATTGATTTTTCTACTTTTTTGTTTTATAGTTTATGATGATGGTGATAGTGATGATGATGAAGAAAACATTTGTTTTATGGTTTTATTGCAGATTTTTTGGGCTTGTTTACCGTTGTTGATGATGAAGATCAAGAATAATATGAGGGAAGAAAAGGGAAGAAGATGAATAAAAGTTTTCAGTGAATGCAAAGATGCCACATGTATGAGTTAATGTTTATTTATTTATTAAAACTAACGGAAGAGACTAGAATGTGTTACAAAGATGAACTCAAAAGACTAAAAACGGACCAAAAATTAATTATGGGACAAAAACGATACCAAAAAATAGTTAAAGGACCAAAAGAGCAATTTAGCCTTGTAATAAAGTGAGTGCAAATTGACGAACATTTGAATGAAAGTTACTCTAACAGTTGTAAGCAAAAAACAACTTTTTAGATTCATTGAATAACTAATGTATCTAACATTTATATAGTTCATATAGATTAGTCATTCAATGAATCTAAAAAGTTGCTTTTTTGCATATAAATGTTACCGGAGGGAGTTCAAAACTAACCTTTAAGATACTAATTTTAAATAATAAAGATGAATGATTTTAGTTCAAATGAAAATGTTTGCACTAGCTAATTTACACCTTAATGTTGTTTGGTAGATGTAAATATGAGATACATGGTTCTCTCAAAATAAATAAAGGAGATTCATTATTTTAGGTTGTCTTTTTCTTCTTCAATTATACCATTTATTTAAGGTGGATTCTAGGGTGAGGGATCAATTAAGTCTCTCACTAATGGACCACGAAGGAATTACCGTTAGATTTAATGAATGGATCCGATTTGTTAAAAATAATATTGAGAACATTTACATTTGTTCACACACAATGTTGTCCCATCTTTTCCCATCTCCTTCCTCTTGCTAGACTTCCATCAACCTCCACCCTTCATTTTTCTCATATCGGTTAACCTCTCACGATCACCGGAGTGTGCTTCTTTCTCCCTATTCTATTGATTCTTCTATTTGTTCAATTAATTATTCTCTTAATCGCTTAAATAAGTTTTGGCATAAAATAAAAAATGAAGTCGAAGACTTAATTAATTAGTCGATGATGCATGGCAGTGGCATGGAATGGAATTAAATGTAGCAATATGTATATATCTTGACCCTTCCAATAACACCAAACTACCTAATTGGATTCATCCTTTTCAGAACCAAGCAATATTCAACACGAAATTAGAATGCAATATACTACAGTTTCATGAATCGATGGAGTGGGAGGAAAAATTATGCTCATGTTACGGTGAGAGGTTATCTGATTTGATAAAAATGAAGGGTAGGGTGATGGAAGATCGCCGTGTGATAGGAGAATGAGAAGGGAAGATGTGGGACAAAATTGTGTGTGAACAAATGTAAATGTTCTCAATATTATTTTTAACATGTGAATTTATATTTTCTATCTTTGCAACTATTCTTCCTCCTCCTCCTCCTCCTCCTTCTTCTTCTTCTTCTTTAGGAGTGATTTAGGGTCAATTTTGACCCAAACATCACCCCTCCGAATTATTTCTCCTTCTATCCTAATTGAATAAGTGGTAAAATTGTAAGATGAATAATTCTACTCGAACCCCGGCCATAAAAAAAAAAAGATGAATAATTCTACTACAATAGAAACATTAAACTAATTGTTAATCTTTATTTGATCGTGGTATGTTTCAAAAATTTAAATTTACAACCAAATAGAAAAAAATAAACATACTCTCTCCGTCTCACAATTACTGTCTCTTTAGTATTTTTTCTTTTTCTCAAAATAATTGTTACTTTACAATATCAATGCATTATTTATTATTTTTTTCACTATTATACTTTTATTTTTTGAATTCCATCCAACTTAACTACTCTACTAACTATAGTTAATAAAGGTGTTTTTAGTAAATGTTACTAATTTTACCATTGAAATCAACACAATAATTATTTCTTTAATAATCGTACATAAATCTTAGACTAATATTGTGAGATGGAGTGTGTACTAATTAAACACATTATAAAAACAGAGAGACAACTCGAGTGTGTCCGTTTTGACGCTAATTAGTAGTATTGTTTTGAAAAGTATATATTCATTGAATTTTTTAACTGAATTGAATAGTAGTACTAACATTTAATGTGGACAAAATTAAGTTTTCTTAGCATATCCGGAAGTAAGAGGAAACTCCACCAATCCATTAGCATAGCCACAACCATATACTCTTTAGTTGACTTGTGTTAGCGGGACCATTGTTTTACCTTTTGGGTTTTGTTAAGAAAGCTCTCAGGACACTCTTTAAACATTTCAGAAAAAGAAATTATTCTATAAAAAAGTTAAAAATTTCAATTTTCAATACATTGATTACATTATTTTTAAAAAAATTACTTTTTAAAAGTTTAAAGAGTGCTTCGGAAGCCATGGGAGCTTAGCTTAGCTTGATCTAAATTCTAAGTCATGGGAGCTGTACCACACTGTTTGAAAATCATACACAGATACATCGGTGGGTGATGCTATTGGAGGAACGAAAATCTTTCCTGCAATCTGGTAGGGACAAAATTTATTCGCCGCTTTGTTTTGGTCAAAATTTACCATCAAAATTTGGTAATAGAAAAGGATTTATCATCAAAAAGGAATGAGTTAAGAAGTTAATTGACATTGATGTTAATCATCAAATTATCAAATGATCATTATAACCATTGTATTTAATTAAACAAATCTTTGATAAATCAGCCTAAATTAAGCCATTCTCAGGTAATTGTTTTTTTTTCTTCTTATTATGTCAAATCATTTGTTCGATTTTTTTTTGTTGGTAAAATCACTTTTTGAGAAATATAGCAAGTATGATTCCATGAATACATATTCTGGTATTAAGAAAAGTAATATTAGCGAGTTTTTTTAAGAAGTCAAACTAACTTATTAAAATTGATATCAACGAGAATCGAACTTGTAACTTCAAGATACACTCTAAGGTCTCAAGGCAACATCACCAAATCAACTTAAGTGGATTAATAATGCTAGTGAGTTAAATAAAAAAAATTAGATTGTACCAAGAAAAATAAAAACAAATGAGATGATAATTTGTACAGAAAAAACCAAATGAGATAATAATATATTTTCATTTGCTTTAAATTTTTTTGATGACTTGCTTAGTCTTAAGAAACTTTGCGGTAAATAAAATAGAATATATTTTTGAATAAAAAATCAACTTTGTATTGCATGAAGGAATTTAGAATATAGTATATAGGTATGAAAGTGAAACCACTCCTTGCACGATGTTTTTGTCTGCTTGATGAGGCAGAAAAAAACACATACTAGATTCCTGAAAAATCATTGCTTACACAATTTTCTTAGCTGCTAAATGCTAATAGTGTTTGTCTTTTTCAGTCCAGACGCCCGTGAGCATATATTTCTTTCACCGACATGATATTACACACTTTGTGTCCAACGTCACTCGTATTTACTCATAAATGGAAACTGGATTTAGCATACAGCAAATCAAGTGCGGTAGATTTTGAGGTAAATTTGAGAACATGAAAGTGATATTTAATCCCAGATGTTGGAAGCACTCAATTTTCTTATGAATCAATTTGTTGTTCTAACAGTTTGGCACAACTAACTAAACATGTACATGCCTAATTTTAATAGCATGGTGCAATTGGAGTTACATATTAGTGGTTTTCATAGCAAATATAACTATTCTTAGGTTTTTCTTATTGGAGTAATATATACGGGTAAGAGTTCCATTTTTTTTCTTCTTTTTCAGGTACTATAAATAAGGTGCGGGATCATACATAAAAAATAATTTTGTTGTAATTAATATATAATCGGGCCATTTGGTAGCAGCTTAAAGGTTAAGTAAAAAACATTGTGTTGCTTAAAAGTCCAAGTATTCGGAACAAAATATAGATAAGTTGTTTAAGTACTTGGTGATGGCTACACAACCCAAAGTAAGTATAAAAAGTAAGGTACAAATAATGTCAAAAAATTATTAGAGTAAATCTTGCCCGTACTCATATGGAATATAAGAAAAAATGAGTGGAATTAAGAGGTGAAGAGATAGAGAAGAACTAAAGAGGATTGAGAGAGATGTAGAGAAATTGGAATGAAGATGATTAAAATCCTTGAAAAGAGAGGGTTAGAGACTTAGAGTTAATGTTGCTATCACATTTCACAATCAAATTCCTATTTCTGAACAAGAACTGGTAAACCCTTTGTATCTCATCTGAGGCTGCATTTTCTGGGTGCATTTACTAGTGGCAGTGGATTCTGGATTGGTAAGCTATATATGTTTCACATAGTTAAAACTTAATTGGTTTTTGGTGGCAACTTTCTCAAGATTAAGCAAAAGTCACGGGTGTGTTTGTCAAGCTCAATAAGTTAGTTTATAGCTGTTAACATATAGCTTATAAGTTAATATGACTAAAAAAAGTACATGTTTGGTAACCACTATTTTTCTCGTTAGTTTATAAATTGTTTGTACTAGGTTAATGTTTCTTGATAAGCTGATCTAGATGGTTAGCTTAAAGTTTATCATCTTTTCTCTCTCAATTTTACATATTTTCTCTTAATTGAAAAATAATTAAATATTAATTAAACAAATCTTTTTATGTCATTTTATATTGTTAAGCTATTTCAACGTTAATTTTTAAAAATACTGCAAATTCAATAAGATACTTTATCAATTATAAACTAACTTGTCAGCTATCAATCATAAACTTGTTTCTCAGCTATCCGTTATTGTATATCAAAGAGTTGTAGTCAGGGCCGGCCTTGTGCAAGTGCAACAAGCCCTTTGCAGTGAGCCTCAAACTTAGAGGGGCCTAGCAATTTGAAAAAAAAAAGAAAAAACACTTATACCTACGGACAAAATCTATCATTAAATGCCTTTTTCCGTAGGTAAAAGTCTAGAATAGAATAATTTTGCTATTAATTATACATTGTCTTTAGATAAATGTCTATTTTTTTTGTAGATAAAAATCATGTTAGAACTATTGCTCATATATTTAACTACAAGGAAGATGTTTGTCACTAATTGGTGTTTTTTTCAATACATTTTAAATGAAAATTGTATAAATTACAACGGAATCTCCAAATTGTTGAAGACAACCTTAGTCGTAGTACCGAGAATAGTTTAGCTGTTGTTGCCCCGTCCTTGTTGGTATGAGGAATTGTACTATTTGAGAATGATACATGCTTGGAATGCCCTCTTATTGCAAGTTGTCTACTTGATGTAATTTTATAAGTCAAAATGACTATATATTTTCTTATAATTTTGATCCCCTTTTGGTTGTATCCAAATTTTAATATACTCATGTTGACGATTAAAAATGAACAGAGTCATTGCTCCAATCTCAATAAGGCACAATTTCGGAGGTGAAATATTGGAGTATATTTCGATTCCATAGATGTCTTTGTTTTATTTGCACAACCAGTACATTACAATTACATGGGTTCTTTCAAACATGTTTGGAGCACGGCCTCAAACAATCTTAAACAAATATGGCACGTTCACTGTTACAAGCATTGACCAAAGCTTATTTTTAATTAAAAGCTAAATGAAAATGAATATTATAAATTAAAGCAAAGACTTGAACTTGGCATTGACCAACAACGTGTATGTAAGTAAAGGAACAGATCTGCATTAAACTATAGTATAACCATGCAATCAATTTTCTTTTCTTTGAATGTGTGACAAAAGAAAATGAGAATTATACATCACGGCAAAGAAAAATTAGCACACATAATGTTACATATTATACTGTATAATATGTATGACACCATTTTAAATTTCATGTTTACACTTAATTATGAATCTATGATCTATAATGAATATCATCCTTATCCACTTGTCTTACTTCTAAGTTGTCACCACATGCTGCTGTTGACCAACTTTGTCATCTTCTTCTGTCTTACCCACGTTCTTTACCTCCACCATTTCAGCTTCTTCTCTGTACCTCTTGTATATGTCACCTTTGTAAAACTTTCTAGTCCTAGCCACCAAAATAAGTGAAACAACAGCACCAAAAAATGTTGCAGCTGTAATAATAATGAAAGATAACTTGAAACAATCAACACCAACACAATTCAATTCATGCCCTTCTATTCTATGTTTTCCAAGTGCTTCCAATTGTTTCTTAGCTTCTTTGTCATACAAATGACCAGTGATCTTCACATTAAGTACATATAATCCAAGTGGACTTGCTACACTTCCAAAATTATACAAAGTTGCATAATATTTTAGTCCAAAAAGTTCTGATATAATTGCAAAAAGTAATGGCCATTGAGCACCAAAACAAAATCCTATAATCACTGAAGCTACGTAGAGACCCTCTGGCACATCAAATGCTATCAAAAGGTGTCCAACACATGAGACAAAGAGAGTTAAAGTAAGCATAAGAGGACGAGGAAATCTGTACTTTGTTAGAAAATGTTCTGAAACAAATCCTGAGAAAACACGTCCTAGATAATTCCAAATACTTACTAAAGACA
>Ga0315913_1005001_pt1 | contig 16079 bp, 2 predicted proteins | sample MpolsnodulesMG_FD_207736 | JGI IMG/M metagenome (GOLD analysis project Ga0315913, IMG submission 207736) | Medicago polymorpha root nodule microbial communities from Los Angeles, California, United States - small nodules | ecosystem: Host-associated > Plants > Roots > Nodule | place: USA... | reverse complement strand
TGGAGATATATAGTCTCAAAAGTAACTCTTGGAGGAAACTCGTATGCAATGGTATGCCTGATCCCTGGGGTGGTGGTTTTCATCATGTGAACTTGAATGAATTTTGTCATTGGTTAATGCCACAAAGTCATATGTTGTCTTTTGACTTTAGTAATGAGATATTTTTTGCAACGAATTTACCCTCTGAATCAGACATACTACCTCCTACTACAACACGGGAGCGAAACTTGGTGGTGTTAAATGGGTCAATTTCTTTGATTGTTAATGAATTCGAGACAGCTTATTTTCACATATGGGTTTTGGGTGAACTTGGTGTCAAAAAATCGTGGACTAAATTTTTTGTTCTTGGACCATTAACTTTTAGTATTAAGCGTCCTATTGGAGCAGGGAAGAAGAGCCATATATTCATCAGAAAACAAGATAATGAGCTAGCTTGGTTTGATTTTAGAACCCAAAGATTGGGGAAGTTGGTGCTAAAGGAGACTTGGTAATCAATAAGGAAAATCTTCATTCATTTTGGAGTAATGAATAATTAGTTGTTTTTGCTGTCTAATCAAAGTTTTCAGCCTATATTTGAAGGACATTGTTTCTAGATTTAAGATTTTATACCCAGGTAAAGTTATTTATATATGAATTGGCTAGTCTATCTCCCATATTTTATTGGTTGTGCTTCATTCTCTTTTTATTTACATATTGCTCGTTTTAACTGTGTTGGCGATCTTTTATCTGCATGGAATTGCCTCCAGATATTAAATTTGAAGTACTTACAGCATAAGTTGTAATATGAAATAAATTCACTATTACATTATGAATACTCTAATGAATTATAATCAATTTGATTATCCCAAAAACTAATACAGTTATGAATTGTATGCTGTCACAAATTAATAATGTAAAAGAGTGAACAGTTATGGGAAATCCTACGGAACAAAAAGTTTATTGTGTTTGCTGTAAATTTGAGACACATGGCATCTTATGTAGTCATGCTTTGATAGTTTTTTTTATTTATTTTGATTGTTCAATCAAAACATGCAAAATTGCAAGTTTGTTTCGAGTAAGCATATACTCATTGGTCAAATTTATTTCCCTAATCTTCTAGAATTTTTATAACGTCATCCGGCTCTAAATTTTGATTTTTTTAAATAAGTGACGAATTAATTATAAATTGTTTAAGAAAATCTTAATTATGAGGTACGAAAATTCATTGAGATTTTCTAAATCCTTCATGATCACTTTCAAATTAAACCAATGTAGTAAGAGTTAATAGTCTGCACACCTTATTTCATAGAGTGAAACTCTTGATGCAAATCGGATAGGCAAAATGTTGGCCCTTGGAAAGTCGACTCTTTTTGGTTCATTCCACTGATCACAATTATTATTCCCTTTGAACAAATTGCTTTGGCAATACCATAAAGCAATTTGTGAATTGTGCATAAATGAACTTCTAATTTCTTATTCATCCAGTTGCAATAGAGACTCAAATAAATAAACTAAGTATGGTTAACAAACTCTAAGAAATATATCAGAGAGTATTCTAATATGATGTTATTTGTATAATTATTATTTAAATAAGAAATGTGCAATTCCATCACTTCAACACTGAATGATTTTGATTTGTCTTGTTGATTTTATGTTTAATCTATCTTAACTAGCTCTTAAAATAATTCCATGAAGTTTTGTTTTTGAATTGAAAAATGCCAGCTTCATATTACCAATTAGAGCATTCAAGAAACTATAAACGTTTGCTAATATTATTCTTTAATCCCCTTCAATAATATATATTTGACAGGCCTATGCAATCAACGAATGAGAATTATAAGTTATGATATTTCATAAGCTCATATTTTGGTTTATTTATAAAATCATGGCAGGGTAAAATCAAATGAAAATTAAACTACCAATACATTAAATATTAATTCCTTGAAAAGAAAGAAGGTTTTCCTTATAAACTATAATATCCCACCCAACAGACTCTCCTTTAACCTTGATCTCCTCAGTCCTTTGGGTACTTAAATCATACCAAGCTATCCCATCATCATGTTTTATGAAGAATATGAAGCTCTTTATGCCTATCCCAAAAGGATGCATTCTGCAAGGTGCATCAACAACAAAGAGTTTAATCCACGATTCTTTAACACCGAGTTCACCCAAAATCCATATGTGATAAGATCTTGTCACCACAATATTGGAAATGTAAGCAATAGACCCATTTATCCCTGCCAAGTACCTCTCCAGCCTGAGTCTACGTAACCGAAAAAATGATTTGCTTTCTCTACGCCTTTTATAGCCAACCGAGGGTAAGGTTGTGGTAATGAATATCTCATTGATAAAGTCAAATGACACAATATCATAAGATGGGCCTAACCAATGGCAAAATTCATTCAAGTTCACCGGATAGCTATCTGCCCAATTAGAATCCATCTCAATGCCTTTGATTTTCCTCCAAGAGTTACTTTTGAGGCTATATATCTCCCAGAAAGGGTCATTCATCTTCACAACTTGGCTATCCCAAACAGTGTGATCATAATCCTCATCCCACAAATAGCTATCCTTATCAGGTACTTCAATCCAATTACCTTCGAAGTCTAAGGGGTAAGACGCAATCCGGATCAATTTATAGTCATGTCTAACACGATCATAACCAAATGCCAGAGGAGGTATTTTAAACTCAATATTGTCATACGGTTGAAAGCTAGGAGGAACAACCTTAAATTCTGTGGTAGCAGGATTCCACAACACAATTTTTGTGTCAAGGTAATTGCCTTGGTAGAGACAAAGAGTGCCATTAACACTAGCAAAACCTAAAATCTCAATACCGAAGTCATCTTCATGAAATGAAGGTGGACAGTCTAATCTCTCCCCATCCTCCAACTTCTCATCAGAAAATGTGCAGAAGGTGTAGGGAAAGGGAATCGTTTGTGTCTTTTCCTTTAGGATGAGACATGTGTTTTCACTGTCCTCGTTGTGTTTGGATATGAAATTGGTGCGAAACATGTTCATAAAATCAGGGCTTTGAAATAAAAGGGAAAATGATTTTTTAACACATGTGAATCGTTTGAGTGATTTGAGAGGCAATTTGGAAAGAATAGACAAAGCAAGGTCGTTAGGAATGTAAGCAGTGCTTACCAGATTAGATGTTGCAGCAGCCATGAATTAATAAGATCTCTATGACGAGTGACAGAGAGATCTCTATGCTTGTTTGATCGGGGTTATTAAAAAAAAATTCAAATCATTTATACTCATTTAAAGATTTCTTTACTTAGTTGATAAGAAATGTTTTTTTGACAGAGAAAAAAAAATTTCTTATCAGTAAAGAAATCTTTTCATGTGTATAAATGTTAAAATTTAAATGAATTTTTTATTTCTCAATATATCATATCTTTTCTAGGATTATCTGTTCAACGGTGATGGTGATAGTGTAAAACTGTTTCACACATGTATTTGATCTAATCATATTATTTTGTCATTTTGTTATGTAATTGAACATGAGTTTAATGGTGGTGGTTTGACAGTCCAAAACAACTTATATATATATATATATATATATATATATATATATATGTGTGTGTGTGTTTTTTTTTTTTTGTGTAAAAGAAATCACACTAAAAGTTCGTATAAATTAAATTTATCCTCCTATTTGTATTTCATAGTTTTCTTTGACAATTATATTTTTAGATTATGTTAGGGGGCAATGATATTCTTAGTTATTCTTTTTTTGAAATATATATTCTTAGTTATATTTTGCTTAATTGAAAAGATATTGTAAGATTATTTGATTTTATTTTTATAAATTCACAGTATCTTTTCATTTCTTTTCTTAACTTATTGGGAAGATTGAGTTTTCTAGATATTTTTCTTTTTTGAGAAATGTTTTCTTGATTATTAATTACAGTTTTGCTTTATTTTTTGAAAGATACATTTTTACTATATTATTTATCTAAAAGTTAATTATTGAAGTTTGTACTGAAATTGATACGAAGGATAATCGATCCTCAAACATTCAAAGTAGCACACTCCAATGTAGGTCGACCCAAACAGAGAATAGGTGTTCTAACTAGACTCTAATCATTTGTCAATTACTCATATATATTGTTAAAAAGGGGGAAAATTCATAATAAAAATTGGGGGACATAAACTTAACCCATTGAATCCACACAACAATGTAGGTCGACCCAAACAGATAATATAAAAATATTAAAACATCATAAGTAGATCTGCCTCTATCTAATCCTAAAAATAATCAGAAATCTACATTGTGGTGAATAGACTAATCGTTAACACAGAAACGAACTCATGTACCGTCAAATGCCTGCAATCAATGGTAGCAAGCTAAACGACTCTTACGAGCCCACAACCATAGTCAAGCATAGTGAATGACGAGGATATCACCTCAGTCCGAGTCAATCACGAGAAGACGACGACATTGTTGGTGTAAGCCCTAGAGACCAATAGTTTATGTTAAACTTATGTTATGTATCATGACTTTTATTATTAAATAATATATGACACTTTATTATATTCATTGTAATGTTAATAAAGTCCCTAGAATATATAGTTCGTGTAATGATATATTAAGTGTGACTTAATCATGAGATTATATTAGCATAAAGAACGCTATTCTTAAATGTATCCGTAGTCAAGTTTTAATATGAATTGAGATAATAATAAAGCGTCGAGACTATTATGTATGTACACTGACGACTACATCTCATGATTAGGAGTAATATTTATACTAGATTGACCACCGTGAGAATACTACATAGTATGTTATGAAAAAGTCATAAGATATTCTCATAGTGATAATAGTGTATACCACTCTTAGACCTGAAACCACTATGATCCCTAGATGTGGACTCAAGTGCTTTATTGTCATTCTAACGTTGGCTAATGGGTACTTGATAAACCATGCTGAGGGACATGAGTGTCCTAGATGGAATTTGTCCCTCCTCATAACATGAGATATATCTTTAGGCCTTTTGTTGAAATATGAGTGTAAAGTTGCATGACCATGCCGAACTAAGTCAATATGAGATATTAGACTTATTCGTTAATCAGTATATTTCGAGATCAAGAAATATAAATATTGATCTATACAAGGGTGACAATATCTATGCCTTGTGATCAATATAGATATGAGGACAAAGTAGTAAGTGTACACATGAATATTTATCATGGAACAGGTTTCGTCAGATCACTTGACATTCTTGTCACTTGGCTAGCAATTATATGTTGCTAGATACCGCTCATTGTTTATAATATTAAATATTAGATTAAATATTATTGCCAACGTGACTAGAACCTATGGGGTCACACACAAAATAATGAACAAAAGAGAAATATAAGTAAGACTTATATGATGGGTGCGTTTAGCAAATAACGCTAATTAGTTAGCAAAAGACTACACTCGTTATTGGGCTTACGGAAGTCCAGTGGTGACTTCTGAAGTCTTGGTTACACATTTAGAAACCCTAATTCTCCCAAACATCTAATCGCTTTGCTAGTACCGGGAATCGGAGGAGCATCGCTCGTGTGGACTAGTAGAGGTAACATTCATTCACTGATTTATGTCAAATTCGTGATGATCCAAGGAAAGAAAATCAAAATTTTTTATTCCGCTGCCTTTGATGCAATCGATTTTCCTTCAATGGTATCAGAGCTAATTACGAAACCATGAATCAGATTGCTTTGTTACTGCTTTATATTTTAATTCGATCAAATATGAATGAAATTAAATAATAAAGAGAATTAAATTTGGCATCATATTATGTTTCTATGCATGGAATTTCGATTTGTTTTGGTGCTTCAAAAACCGTTTATGGTGAAGCATCGATATATCGATTATACATATCAACAGGAACATGATTGATCATTCATAAACGCAAATAATAATATCAATCACGTGTATGTGCATGACTTTTCAATTTGTTTGAAGCTTCATAAACCGATTCTGGTGAAGCATAAATACAGAAATAGCTTCTGGTGAAGCATCAATATATTGATTATCCATATTGACAGAAGTGTGTTGATAAATTCTGTGTAACAACGGTATATGTGATATACTAGTTTTGATCTTGCATTAAATAAGTCAGATGATATTTGTTCATATTGATTGATTGATGTGTAAAGCTTCGAAACCGATTTTGTGAACTTTGGTGAAGCTCCTAGATTCGATCATGATATTTGAATAAACAATTAGATTACTTGTTTGATATGATCATATTGTTGTGACAAAATTAGGGTTTGTCAAAACGGTTAGGGTGATCAGAAACGTGTCAAGTGTTGATGCTAATTCAATGTGAATCGTATGTCAAATTTTAATTTAATTTATTTAATTATGAGGTGTAAATAATAATAATAATAATAATAATAATAATAATAATAATGTGTTTGTTATTATTTTATATGAAAGATTATGACCTTAGTCCTTTTGTTTTATTTTATTTTGGATATTGAAATACGACCTACGTGTCGTGCCTCTCTCTCTTAATCTCTATTGTACATTCTCTTCTCATCCACTCCCTCGTATGTAAAACGAGTTTCTTTTATATGTAATGTAAATAGAATACAAGAAGGTAATAGGGCTCAAGACGTTAGGATATTTCTGGAAGTCTAGCTTGGAGAAGTAAGGTCGTTTTGAGGATTAGTTTAGATTCTCTCATTGGCTTGAGAGTCATAGCGTTAGTGTCACGACGCGAAAAAAAGAAATAGCCACGTGTAAACACTCAAAACGATAACAGAGACGCCACCGAACTTTATTTATCCCAAAAGAGGGAAAGGAAAATATCGATAAAACCTTGGGTTCAGAAGTTGGTTGTGCGAGAGGAAGGTGTTAGCACCTCTCGCATCTGTTGTACTCAACGGGAACCATTTAGGGGGAAGGTTCGCTTACTCTCACAGGTTTAGGTTATCTGTCTATACTCTGGTTTCTTACTTCTACATTATTAAAAAAAAAAAGATTTTTTTTATTTAGGGTGCTTGACGAGATGTTGCGATCCCACTCCTACGTATTCCCGTGCGCAATGGGAAACTCAAAGCTACGTAATCCTTTGTAAAAAAGATTTGCAGGTTGGTTGTTTTTAGCGAATAATGCTTATGTCACATTTCGCTGATACAATAATGCTCTTATGCTTGCATTAGGAGGCTTATGCATGTGTATGTGTCAGAGGAATGGATAAAACAATATCCGGTTAGAGAAAATAGGTTATTAACGAATAACGTTTATATCACATTTCGCCAATTCAACGAAAGCTTTTGTGCTCGCATTACAAGACTTAAGCTTTGCATGTGTCGGAGGAATGGATAAAACATTATCCATTTTTTCTTAAAAAAAGAATTTAAGTGTGTTGGATTGATTTTAAAGTTTTTAGAATGAGGATGATCCCAAGTCCACGAGCTATACGTCAGGGATAGGAACCATCCGGGGTGTGAAAAGTCATACGTCAGATCAACCCTTTTTCATTCTTTTTATAATGAAAATATCTTAATTTAATAGCGAGGATAATCCCAAGATCACGAGTCATACGTCAGGGATAGGAATTATCCGGGTGCGAAAAGTCATACGTCAGATCGACCCTTTTTCACTATGTTTATTATAAAAATATGTTAAATTAATAGTGAGGATAATCCCAAGATCACGAGTCATACGTCAGAGATAGGAATTATCCGGGTGCGAAAAGTCAAATGTCAGATCGACCCCTTTTCACTATGTTTATTATAAAAAAATATCTTAAATTAATAGTGAGGATAATCCCAAGATCACGAGTCATACATCAGGGATATGAATTATCTGGATGTGAAAAGACATACGTCAAATCAATCCTTTTTCACTATGTTTATTAAAAATATCATTTGTTAAACCAGACAGTCCAAAAATGAAAACAAAATCCAAGTGGTAGAAGATGAGAGAATGCAATATGACTATGAAAATGAATGAATGAGAATGCAATACATTAGACACACTTAATCAGACAAAATGCATGCAAAAGTACTTAATCAAATGAGCAATTAATTGAACAATCGAATAAACACTTAGGCAAGCAATAAACAATTACTTGAAAAAGGAAAGCACTTAAAAGCACTTGAAAATAAAATATAAAAAAATTATTAAAAGAAAGTGTTCTAAAAAGTGTTCTAAAAAGAATACTTTTAAAGTGCATGAAATTTGACTCAAGAGTTTAAATAAGCACTTGTTTAAATAAGCACTTATTAAAATAAAAAAGAAACTTATGAAAATAAACAAATATTTAAATAAAGTGTTCTAAAAAGAAGCAATTATTTAAATAAAGTATTCTAAAAAGAAATTTATTAGAGTTCATGAAATTTGACCCGCGGTCAAGGAAGAAAAAGAAAGTCAACTCTTTCTTCCTCCCTAGCTCACGCGGCCAACACACACATAAACACCAATAAATGAATATACCATCTTGCAAGATTTTTCGCACTGATCATGAATCTATGCTTAGATTTCACAATGAAAGTTTGTACAAAGAGAAACGTAAACAACAACTTCGAATAAAAAAAATAAAAAACCCAAAAACAACGATTTAAGCAAATCTAAACAATGGAAAAACTTTATAACACTTCCAACAACGTAAATATACCGAAACCCACCTTTTTTGAGCCCCGAATTGGTCCAACCAATTTCAACTTTTTCTTAGCAATTGTGAGTTTAGGATTCAAGGTTCTTAGTGTTTTTGATCTTTTGAGAGTGTTCGGAAGCTTTTGATTGAAAAAAAATGAAGGTTTATGGTTATTCGAAGATTTTTGGTTTTTTGAAGTAAATGGTGATTTTTTGCTCTTTCAATTTCAGCCCATTTTCATTTGAGCTCATGGGGTATTTATAGAGGGATTATCTTGGTGATCAAGTGTGAAAAATTAGTGTAAGAGTTGTTAAAGAAAGGGCAATTTGTAATTTTTGCAAAAATGAGATTTTGAGACTTTTTATTGTACTAACTTTCAAAATGAGTTTTTAACCATGGGAGGTACCAGCAATCCCTAGATCAGAGACCAGTCGACCACTAGCCCGTTTTGTTGAATTGCGAGGTATCAATAATGTTCGAGATTAGCAGATGATGTGCACTTTTTTATATACCTCTATTTATGACAAATTTTCCTTAGCGTACTATTCTATGTGACGATATAGTTACAATTAAGAATTTTTAATAAATTTTACAATCAACTTATATTTAGTTTTTGAACTCTTTAATTTTAATATGTCACTTGCTATATGCTGAAACTATATTCATGTATATTCGAAATCTCTAATTATTTCTGGTATCAGAACTGTATTATTGTTGTCTGTCCCCTAACGACATTATTAAAGTTTGTATAGTTTTTAATGAGGGGTTAGTTGATTTTTAGACATGCAAGAAGTTATATGCAAGAAATTGGAATTTTTGCATAACTTGATTGATTAAGGCCTACACAGCATATATGGCTGTTTCTCTTACCAATTGGATTTGCAATATTCTTGTTTATATTTTTAGGCAATTTTTAGGCATTCATTCTAACTTAAGGATACAAAAGTGGTTGACTGTAGCCCTCCCCTTCAAAATTCTATTGCTGAATTGTTATAAATCTAATAGAAGTAGGTTTAAGAGGATTACCCAGGCTTGTGAAATCATCCATGTCACTCAAGTCACTAATCTTGGAACTCACTGAATGTTTAATAAGGTCCCTGTTCAATTTCATTTTGAAACAGTTTTAGTTATTTGGGAAGTGATGAAGATGAAAATTGCGTAACTATCATTCTTGATAACTTTTTTTTGAAAAATCGAGAATATCTTTCGATAAGAAAGAGGAAAATTATAGAATAAGAGTGACAAATCTTTAATATTGCAAAAGTTTATACGTAGATTCTTCAATCAAATTCAATATGCTCAAGTTTATACGTGGATACTTATTTTAGTTTTATATGTTTGGAGAAATTAGATGAAAAACCTGTTTTTCTTGGCATTTATAAATCGATTTTTCCAGGTCTAGTGGTTGGTCGAATCATTCTATTCTAGCATGGATAACTATGCTAGAAATGAATGTGAAATTGATGGGGAAGATCATGCTTATCATGGGAGTACTCGTAAACATACATAATCAGTGGCTGGTAGCTTTCATTAAAATTCCGGCTCATTGAGATTAAAATGAACAAATTTTATCAAAGATTTTGTATTTACAATCTGATGTTAGTTATCTTGACCAATTCACAGCATGCTGTCCTGTGTCTCAAAAGTGTAATCATTGAAAGTTGAATTCCCAAAAACACACTTCATCATCCATATCTCTGCTTTTAGGAATTTTTAACTGGCTTGGCTGGGTGACTAAATGAGTTAGTGCAAAATAGTACACAAGAGTTTACTTGGATTTGTATAATTTTGGGACATCGAAGAAGTTGTATGCTAGCTATTAGATTTTCTGCAAAATAGGGATCGAATTTACTCTTTAACTGGCTTCTATCATGTAGACTATTTTCTGTTTATGGATTTGTTCAAATTTGCGTGACTTGATGCCAATTAAATGAATTGAGGTTTCTGCTACAATTAAATGAAATCGGGATATTATTGCTATTTTGATGAAATTTATGTTTATACATTCATCTTACCCTGTCACAAGATTTATGATGAACTTGATGGAGCAGTAAGAAAGATTGAAGAGTTCCACATTTTAGCCTGTGAACTTGACGTAATATATGTTACTGCTGTTATTATAAACAACCGCAATTTATTGCTCTTGGACATGAATTTGGCCGGAACAACATTATGGTTTTATTGGACATGAATTTTTGATGATAACAATATTGGAATGACGAATGACCATTGGAAAAAGCTGTTGCATAGGACTGACTTTCTTGTATTTTATATACTGACATCGGTGTTTGTTAGCTTTAACTATAGCAATTTGTGAAGAGAAAAAGTTCAGTCAACAGCAGAAGAGGGTAATACTGTATTTATTGCTTAAATTCAACTATGACAAATATCAATTATTTAAAGGAATGATAGAGATGAAAGAAATAGTTAAAACAAATATAGTTGAAAAGTCATAAGCCATGCTATGCTTTATTATATTTTTTATGACGAAACTATACAAATTTCTTTCTCATAAAAGAAATATATATAGTTTTGCAGAGAAACTTTGTGAATCCTAAGCTTACAAACTGTATGTAGACAACTGGTGAAATGGACTCTTTGGTCTAAGATCACATTTCCCTCTTCAACTTTCATGTGATATGTTTGGATCCATGTTCGACCATATGCTCTCATTTCCGTTGTGCTTGTTGAATTTTCCAAAAACACACTTATGAAGCTGCAAGTAGAGACATGAAACAACAACAGGGATGATTCTCCACACCTTATGCATTTTGATGCTTCATACTTAGTATAATAAAATTGTCTCTCCCATAACCTTTACTAAATCCACACAATATTCTTACACAAAATTGTCTCCACCAAGACTTGAATAACCTGTTTCTAAAATCCATCATGATCTGTGGTATTAATTGTATCCTAACAGAGTATACTAATTAAAATGGTTAATGTAGGAAAAAAATTGTTGTTACGAAACATGCTTGCGTGGAAAATGGACGACTTTGAATTGAATTTTTGACCTTCTTTCTTACTTTAATTAATAATTGAATAATTTCTTATCGATTAAGAAAACAAAAATTCCACATTTAAATAAGAAAAAAATATATTCCAAAAACGAAAAAAGATTATAAATATATGTCATGGTTTGCAAGTTTTGAGATGCCTTTCCTCTCACACTGTTTTTGTCCTTTTGATTTGCTTTCTCCAAACTTCAGTCTGTTTCGTTATCGTCTATAGAGATTTTAAAATCATGCCTGCATCAACAAATAAGAAGGTTAGTAATTCTCACATACATGACGACATTGCTTTCTCTATTCTCTCCAAATTGCCGCTTAAATCTCTCAAACGATTCACTTGTGTTAAAAAATCATGGTTTCTTTTATTCCAAAACCCTATATTCATGAACATGTTCCGCAACGATTTTTTCATATCCAAACATGACAAGGATGACATCAGCACATGTCTCCTCTTCAAAGAAAGGACAATCAACTTTCAATATCACGACACATTATACACACATTCAGGCGAGAAGTTCGAGGATAAGGTGAGATTAGAATGGCCGCCTCCTTTTAACCTAGATGACTCATTTATTGAGATTTTGGGTTGTACTAGTGTTAAAGGCGTGCTTTGTACCTACCAAAAAATAGGCAATGACACAACAACCGTATTGTGGAACCCTGCTACTGGGGAATTTAAGATCATTCCTCCTAGCCTTCAACCCTACGACAACATTGAATGTAATTCCCTTCCCGTTGCATTTGGATATGATAATGTTAGAGATGACTATAAGGTGATACGGAATGCCAGATATCCCATAGAATTTGAAGGTAATTGGGTTTATGTGCATAAGAAGGAGAGCTCTTTTCGGAAGTTAGATCTTATGATGGATGAGGGACAACAAGTAGAGATGTGTGACCCTGACTGGGAGATATATAGCCTCAGAAATAATTCTTGGAGGAAACTTGATGGGGTCGACATGCCTCCACCTTGGCCATGTAGTTCTCTGGTGAACTTGAATGAATGGTGCCATTGGTTTGGGTTTGAAAGTGAAATGTTGTCGTTTGACTTTAGCAACGAGAAATTCTTTGCAACAGCCTTACCCTCTGATTCAGATGAGATGTATGAGTGGATCCTGTTGATATTAAATGACTCTGTTGCTTCGATTTGCATTTATGATGATATGAATTCTTTTCACATATGGATATTGGGTGAACTCGGTGTTAAGGAATCTTGGACTAAACTCTTCATTGTCGGACCCTTAACTTGCGTTAGCCATCCTATAAAAGCAGCGAAGAAGAATGACATATTCTTTGTAAAAAAAAATGGTGATCTAGCCCAATTTAATTTAAGTACTCAAAGATTTGCAGAAATTGGGGTTTCTGTACTGTATGTACATCAGATTGTAACTTATAAGGAAAACTTTCTTTCGATTGAAGGAATGAATAATTAATTATTTTTGTAGTCTAATCTCAAAGCTTTCAACCAAGAGGTTTATGGACGTGAATCTCATATTTAATTGATGATCAAATATTAGAGAAATAAACTTATGTCATATTTGTTTTCATGTTTACACTCTTGTTTATTTGTATAACATTTTGATTTCTGTTTCAATTGTATAAAATGGATCTTTTATCTATACCGAATTACCTCTATTTTGTCTGTTTCAATTATCGAATGATCTTAAAATGTATGTTGAGTAATTTAGAGAAGTGTATTTGTGCCGGTTATGACCTGAGATTGGGTCGTGACGAGTCTATACACAAAATGTGAAGTGAATCGAGTTTGGTATACAAAATAGTCCTCCTTAGAAGGACCGCCCCATGTTGGCATTGTGCAATCCATTTTCTGTACCAAGGTTTCCTCAAGGGAACTATTAGTTAGGATTGCTCCAACTATCCACCAGTAGAATATGAGAGAAAGTCTATGTTCTAACTTAAATAACTCTGTTTGGCCAAATTAATTATAATTAGAGGTGTAATAGAAGCTAGATGGTTTTTTTTTTCGCAGAAATCCTATCTCAGAGATAATGTCTATAATAATGATCATAACTGCACAATTTTAACTCATTTGTGGATTTAATGAATTCAATTTGCGTAAGTTATTTTCAAGAAGGAATTGAAGAAATTGCATTGTTACTTATGTGTACCATCTCCAAACCTTGTGAGGTTTTGAGTTCGAACCACTTCCCACAACTTTTTCTGTTTTAGAAGTTTGGTGATACCAACTTGGGTTGACATCGAATTTTGTATATAGAGTCATGTGGGAAGTCTTGAGAGTGCACATAAGTAACAATGGCATTTCTCCAATTTCATGTTGCAACTTGGAGATGGTTTGAATTACCACTTCCTATCACTTTTTCCAAGTAACACAATTTCAAACAAATCCCAAAAAAGAAAATAGGTAGAAGATAGAAACTGATAAAAACAACATACCACATGCTCCAGCACTTGTATATAGTTTATACAGAAAATGTGCAACTGATAAATACAACACCTTGAACCAGACAATCGATCGAGTCAAGCAATTCTTGCCTTGCCTTTAACCTTGTATCAGATTGCAGAAGAGCTAGCACACATTGTTTCTCTTGCCACACTGCACAATTGAGTTTGATAAATTGGAAACTTACCTAGCAAAAAAAAGAAATGAATTGTCACTAATGTGTATCATCGCTTTTCTCTTGAAAATTCATATAACTGAACAAACCTGATCAATTATGGAAGTCTTTTTCCCTCAAACTTATTGCTATTCTATTCTAAGACCTTTGCAGTATATTATTTGGTCCTTATTGTTTTGAAAAACCATAAAGGTAAACAATTTTCACGATTTCTTTTAAATTGTCTAGTATATTGAATGCAAATTTCAATGTCACATATCCAACTCATTGATGCAGGAAATTTTATAGGATCTGAATGATAGTTTTATTCAATTGATGGTCTCTTTTTTTGGTCCAGTTGAGAATTTGGAGTCTAACTCATCATAGGATCCAGTTTTGCTCAAAAAAAGAAAAAAAAAGCATCCAGTTTTGCAATTTAAAGAATGAAATTTTAACTCTTTACAAGGCTTCAACATATCAAGTAACTAAAATTGTTTCAAAATGGGATTGGACAATTTGATAGTTGTGATGACTCAAAATTTGGAGTTTGTGGCAGTTTTCTATCGTGACATGATTTTGAAATCATGGTACGATTTTTAAGGCAGAATGTGGGTGTGCTTCTGGAAGAAAAATTGTGGCACAATTTTTGGATAAAGGTGCAGTACAGTACTGTGTACAAGCTTAATCGTGGCGCGATTTAGGCAAATCGTGACACGATTTTGCCTGGATTTGAACATTATGTAAGCACTATTTGACCCATTTGATGAGAGAGCTTGTGAATGTCATGGAAACCAAATGAGGGAACTTTTAGGCTTTGTTTCTGAGTTTGGAGGGAAGGGAGGGGAGGAGTTTGGAAAAAATGGAATGAGCCAGTGAATGAAATAGATAACATTAAGAGGGGAAGGCTTACGGGGTTCATTTTCTTCATAATACAAAATCATGCTCAGTAGGGGGAACTCAAAAATTGTATTGGAGGAGGGTTTTCAGGAGTTTAGGAGGGTTTACATGAATTCTTCACTGGTATTTGCAGGATACATCATAAATGTAAAGTGCGCCTTCGTATTCTTCACTGCTTGTAATTATTTTAACAGTTTGTAGGAAGTCTACAACAAAATATAGAACTAAAGGTCCATGCCTCAAATGCTAAAAATGCAATGGTTTTAGAGACGAGAGAAGGACATATAAGTCAGCAGATGAAAACGAGAATGTTACGCCTATGGGGTAAACATACTCGCAATAAAGATGAGCATGATCTTTTCCGTAAATTTCATAAGTACCACTGTTCGAAGAACAAATTAACATAGGATTATGGAGTATAATTCAATGAACAAGCATATGACTCAATAAATCCACTAGTGAGCATTGTATAAGTACTTTTAAAACACCTCCAGATATTACTGTTCAATTGAATTTCATATTACAACTTATGTTGTACGTACTTAAAATTAAAGCACATATCTGTAGACAATTCCATGCAGATTTATGAAAGATCGTTAACACAGTAAAAACAAAAACCAGAGCAATTTGTAAATAAAACGAGAATGAAGCACAGACAATAAAATATGGGCAATGGACTAGCCAATTCATATATAAAATCCTAAATCTAGAAACAATGTCTTCCAAATATAGGCTGAAAACATAGATTAGACAGCAAAAACAACTAATTATTCATTAACTCCAGGATGAATAAAGATTTTCTTATAAATTATAATCTGCATACAAACCAAGTCTCCTTTAGCACCAATTTCCCCAATCCTTTGGGTACTAAAATCAAACCAAGCTAGCTCATTATCTTCTTTTCTGATGAATATATGGCTCTTCCCCGCTCCAATAGGACGCATAATACTAAAGTCTAAGGGTCCAAGAACAAAGAATTTAGTCCACGATTCCTTGACACCGAGTTCACCCAAAAT
>Ga0315913_1004997_pt1 | contig 16084 bp, 6 predicted proteins | sample MpolsnodulesMG_FD_207736 | JGI IMG/M metagenome (GOLD analysis project Ga0315913, IMG submission 207736) | Medicago polymorpha root nodule microbial communities from Los Angeles, California, United States - small nodules | ecosystem: Host-associated > Plants > Roots > Nodule | place: USA... | reverse complement strand
ATCTTTAGTAGGATAAGCTCATAAGTTGAAGCTTTTCTTGATTATTTATATTAGAATGTTTGTTTAGAACTTGGAAGCTTTTAAAAACATGTAAATACCCTGTTCTTTCATTCTTGCTCCTATTACTAGAAAGTAGAAACATGCATTATACTCAATTCCTTCTTCTTGATTTCTATACATTGATGCCGTAATTTATTTATTTTTTGGGAAATTCTAGTTTACCCACCCCACTATGATGGGTTTCCTTACCCATCCTGACTTGTCACATATCTAACCATGTATGTGGATTAACTTTATTAAAAAAGACAAAAAAATCTGAATTTGACTAAGAAAAAAGTTCTGTCCAAACTCTGGTATCAGAGCAAACCTCGATCTTAGAATAGAAGAGTAAAAAAAATTATGACATCAGTTATATTCTTAAACGGCTTAAAAGGTTGTGGGTACAAGAAACTCATCCTTGTCGCATGGGTAGAGAAGTTGTCACCTTTTTTTTTACACATGCATTCAATCATATCAAAATGATATTTTTAAAATATTTTAGAAATTAACTTAAAAAGGGATATAGTAAAATGATTTGATTGAATGTATGTGTAATTTCTATATTAAAGAAACTTCTTTCTTGTTTTTAGACGGAACAAAAATTAATTTCAACAATAACATATCAACATATGAAACATTGGAATATTTTTCAATACTTTTCACAATTTGAGTCCTAACTCCTAATCAATATTTTAAAAATCTAAATCAGTTGGTTCCATAAGTTTAATCGGAAACCACTTACCTTTACTAGTTGGTTCAATCTCATTTAAATTATAGTTTTGTCAAAATGGAGTTCATTCAACCATTTTTTAATTTTTGCAGTACTTATCTTACTTAAATATTTTTCAAGGTTTTTTTTATTCTCGAAAACTATTTAAAAAAATTTTAGGGGATAAATTATTTGTTTATTAGTATTCAGTTTAATTGTATTTGATATTAGGTTTTTATATATTGAAGGAAATTAACTCATCCTTACGAATCAATTTTTAAGATAAGGATTGTCACACTTATAAACATATATCAGATCACTTCTATGTCTAAACATCTCGACTTGATAATAAACGATCCAATAATACTTGAGTAGATTTAATAATAGATGTTTATATAATGAACATAATTCTTCCTTACAAGGTGAAAATTACCCATTTATAAACATTTGCTCATAATTTTATTACCCGTGAAGCACCAACACAAACACGATAAACACAGACTCGCCGGCACTGATAATAATTTGAGAGAGACCCAAACACATCTACATAGATACTAATTTGAGAAAATAACATAATTCAGCATAATCATATGTGTCGTGTTGATATCGGTGTCGGACACCGACATATGTCCGACACTGGAACACACTTACTCCAAAGAGTATTTGTGCTTCATGGTTCATTACTCATTTGAATTACTTAAAATGTGCTCATCTCAAAATCTCAGATTTGATTCTTCCGATACCAATTCCGATAAACATAGTTTTTTTTTTAGACAATTGGCTTTTGTGACATTCAGAAGCAGCACAAGTAAATTACTAAAATACCCACAGCGGTAGTTAACTACCGTTGGGTTATAACTAGAAACCTAGCGGCAGTTAACTGCCGCCGGGTTTTTTGGTCTTTTACTTATGTTTCTAGGACATTTTGAATGCAGAAAAGCAACACTATTTTTTTTATGAGAAATGATATTTGAACAACCATTTTTGACAACTTCTGTGACAACTTTATCTCTCATACTCAAATTATCTTTTTACTTTCTTTCTCTATTGCTTTGGTTTTTGTGTCAATATCTCATTTCCTTTATAAAATTTTGGTTGTTGCAAAAGTTGTTACGATGATCAAATAGCACAACTCTTTTGTTATATAGATTTTAACGTAAACATAAAACAAGGGTCGAGGGCTCGAGGCTCCTCATTATCCAAACACCTTGATATTGTTGGTGGTAGACCCCACACTTTGAAAAACAAGAAAAGATTTCCAAAACACACACTTCCACTTTTTGTCTGATTTTCCACATCATACCCCCACATGCCTTTTACATTTCAAATTTCAAATTTGAATACTATACAAACGGCCATATAAAATATATTAATAAAATAATAATGCAATGCAATGCAACTAACTAACTAAACAAACAAACAGGGTCATACATAGTTTGGATCTTTTGAGGTTTCAACGTTGTTGGAGTGAAAAAACAAAACAACATCATGGGAGACACAGCTTGTCTCATGCAACCATTTTGTTATGCTTCTGGAATTTCCAATGATTCCAATGAGGTAATGTTGTTCATTCATCAATCACTTCTATCTTCAAGAATTTGTATTATTGGATTTGTTTTTATTATTTTAGTTTGGTATGTATGTTTTCATTTGGATTCTTATTTACTAAAATAATTCACTATTTATTTTACATTTTTTTAGAATATTTTTTTGAGGAATTTTATTTGGTTCGTTATGCATGTAGTTTATGAAACAATATATGAATACAAGAGAAATAAATATTTATAATTTGGTGCTCATTAATTTATGGTTTTATAACATTAATTGCCATAATTTTCAAAATATGGGACCCCATTTAGTTAATTTTTCATGAACTTGAGAGTTTAAATGTTCTCAATAATTGATTATAGCAAGTTTATAGATGATTGATGAGTTGGGTTGTTACCATTACATGATACAATTGAAGTTTTTCCTTGTTACTGATTTTGCATGTTTGTTAATCTTTGATGATTGATTAGATTATGTTGTAAATAGCGTATATTTTTTAATTATATGTAATAATTGTATTTGGCTCATTAATCAAACATGTAAGATTAAGAATAGTTTAGAGTTTAATGGACATGACAGTGTAAAATAGTTTTACACTGTCATTTTTTGAACTAGTTTTACACTGTCATTTTTTGAACTAGTTTTACACTGTCATAAGTATCATACCACTAAAATAGTTTATACAGTGTAAAATAGTTTTACACTTTCATATATCATACAACTCTTTTCAGAATATTTGTGATTTGCCGAAATACAAGAAGCTCGTTGAATGTTGGTGTAAAACTATTTTACACTGTCAGTGCATCTTCTATTTTCTCAATAGTTTACCTAAAATTGGTTTTCAGGTGACAAAAATTTATGTTGAATGATGTAAGATTGATTATGGTCAATACTGATTTGTATGTAAATTGATTTTTGTTTGGATACTTCCATGTAAATATGAGACTAAAAATCAATTCTATAGGCAAAATCTCCAAATTCTAGCTTTTAGAATCAATTTAGAATATAAAATCAACTCTACTTGAGAATATTCAAACATGATATAAAAAATTTTGACTCGTCGGAAAGTGGAACCAAGCATACACTTGTATCATATTACATCATAACATGATACATTAAACCTTAAGATTTTGTTTTGATCGAAAAAATACACATGTTTTGAGAATGTTCACATTGAAAAAACTATGAAACTTGTGCATTTCACAGAACAACACAAATCATGCACTTGGACAATCAGTCTCATTTGGAAGGTTCATGTCAGAGTCACTAGCATGGGAGAAATGGTCAAGTTTCTCTCACAACCGCTACGTTGAAGAAGCCGAAAGGTATTCAAAACCAGGTTCAGTTGCACAGAAGAAAGCTTTCTTTGAAGCTCATTACAAGAAACTTGCAGCTCAAAAAGCAGCTGCTTTGCTTGAACAACAAAACAATGCTGCTGCACATAACAATGTCACAGGAAAAGAAGATAATGATGAAAACAATGATTCGCAGAAAAGTTCAAAGTATGAAGTGGTTGTCAAGGATGAAGAAAATGATGCAAAGGTTTTGAGTCATGATTTAGATTCAAATATGGAGCAATGTATTGTATCTGAAAGTAAAAATGTTGTTTTAAGGAATTCAGTGATTGTTGAATTGCAAAAGAGGCTTGAAAATGTTGATACACTTCAAGAGCAAAATGAAAAGTTATGTGCAACGCCTACAATCATGACACCGATATTGGAAAAAGCAGTAGTTTTAAGGAATTCTTTAAGGGATGAATTGCGAAAAGAGGTTGAAAATGTTGATACGTTTCAAGAGCAAAGTGAAAAGCTTAGTGCAACACCTCAAATCATGACACCAATATTGAAGGTACTATGTTAATTTATTTTGAGGAATGATTTTAGATTAAATGCAGTTTTGATCCCTTGTTTTGTTTTGTTTTGATTTTAGTACCTTCATTTTTAAATTCACGATTTTGGTGCCACGGTTATTGAAATGTGTGCCATTTTTCCTAGTGTATGCATTTGAGGTTGATTTTTTATGATCCATAAGCGACATACTTATGTGGATTTAGATTGGACGCAGTCTCAGCACTCACAAATTCCACACAGTCAGCACAATGGTGACCGTTGAATCGAGATTGGATGATGCAGAAAACAAACATTTTTTTAAAAAACTCTAAAATACCGAACTTGAAATATTGACCATCCGATCTTAGTCCAATGGCCACCTATGTGTTGACTGTATGTATGAATGTGTGGAATATGTGACGACAATATAGAAGGACCAAAACAGTATTTAAGGCTTTTTTTTAGGTCATAGCCATAGCACTAACATGTTGGTACTTATTGCAGCAGGTCTCAAGCATTGATCAAGAAGTTTTGGCATCAACTTGCAAGAAGAAACCGCCGGCTTCTTCCTTCAAGTTGTTAAAGTCTAATGGAACCTCCAAGTTCACCACAACTACACCTGTTAAATCTACTGCTCCTCTTTCTTCCAAAATAGATAACTTTGCTACACCAATGAGCAACAATAGGCCTTCTGCATTAAGCAATGCAGATATAAAGAGACCTACTCCAAAGAAAGTTAATTTCACACCTATGAGAGAATTTAATAGATTGACTGCATCAGTGATGAGGAGATTTGAAAGTACAAGGGGAGTTGGTGCTTCTTCTTCCAAGGTTTCAAAGGATAGCTTGACTCCTCTAAAAACTCCAACTATGGTATTTCAGCCTCTTTACTTTGTCTTTTTAATTCCTTACTATTAATATCTTATGATACATCTGAGTAGTATCTCGATTCGATACAAAACTAAACTCAACAATATGAATATTTAAAGTCTAAAAATATTTTGGATTTTGGACATGAATCTCGATTCATTTTGATGAATCCTGGTTCACTATTATGATTCATTTTTGGTCGACTTTGTATATGCAGCAATTTTTCTTTTGTCATTTGGATTATGACTTGAATGATTTGTATATGATATATTAGCTTAAAATGTCATATTTTTATTGATAATGTATCTTACGATTCATAGTAAGATTCGATTCGAAAAATAGGTCTTATGATTCATGATTTAAATCTTGATTTGATAGTCAATCCAACTTCAGTTTTGGACTGATCTTCCAAGTTGCAATTGCTGTCAAAAATGCTAAAATGAGTCAAATTTACTAATTGCAGGCTTCTAAGGAGATGCAAAAGCACTCATCATTGACTCCATTAACAGAAAAGAAAAGGTACCTAATTTCTACAAAGTTACTAAATATAATGTAGAACTGTTTGCTTTCAGTGTCAAGTTTTCTCTAGCCGTTCCTGTCCTGATCGTACTTATAAATTCTGTAAAATCACAGGAACAAGACACCTACTGATTCATCAGCCTTGCGCAACCATACAGCCGGTCCTAAATGGCGATTGCTCTCTGGAGAGTAAGTCATTTTTACTTTGATCACATGAGTAATGAAATTTTCAGAGTGTTCGACAAAATCCAATATTGAGTAATTTATGTGTCTAATTCCTTCTTAATTCAAACCATTGGAAAGAATTGAAACTTATTAGATTAAGGTTGGAATGTAGCCACCAAGTGCACAAATATATGAGTTTCAGTAGTATCATATTAATAGCTTTTTTGGAACAGTGTTTGTTGCACTCAAACCGCGTTTCAAAGCCAAAACGTTGTTTTCTGATGTTTGAAAACATATTGGCTGAAACATGGTTTTGGTAGAAACAGTTCTATTCTATTTGAAACAATTCAAAGAGTGTTTGGAACCGCAGTGGGGGGATGCTCTCACCACATGGTAGGAACGAAGCTACAGATTGGAGCTTCAGTGTGAACGTGTGATAAAGTTCATCGAAATCATTTGATAGATGATCACTCAAACACACAATAAATCCATCTTCCTTTCTAATGTTCTATTTGCATGCAGAAACAAAATGAGATCACCAATTATATCATCCCCTTTCAGCTTAAGGACAGAAGAAAGGGCTGCAAGAAGAAAGAAGGTACAACAAAAACCCTTATGTTTCTCTTCTATTCAAATGATTATGAGGTTTACTTTATATGATCATTATTCATTAAAGTACTTGTGTTTTTCATCAATTTTAGAAACTGGAAGAAAAGTTCAATGCTAATGAAGAACAAAAAGCGCAGCAGCTGCATACAAAACTCAAGGTTGGTAACAAACAAAATTAACAATATTACATATATTGAGTCTATTAAATACTCTCTTGTTAAGTTAGTCATAGATAAAGATTTCACTTGAATCGCCAAACTAAGGACTAAAAGTGGATGATTTTATTTGCAGAAACTAAACTTTATAGGAGAGTATTTCTTTGTGGGAATCAATCAATAATAATATATAATCCTCTTATTTGCAGGAGAAAACAGGGAGTGAGATTAAACGAAAACTGCGCCAAAGCTTTTGCTTCCAAGCTAGACCACTACCAGATTTTTACAAGGAAAGAAAAACATCAAATATTGAAACAAGAAAGGTAATCTTATTTGTCAAATTGGTAAATGGGGAGATTTTCATCAAGTCCATGTCTATGTACTTGAACCATGTGTCAGTGTCGGCCACTTACACGACACCGACACATTCAGTTATTTTCAATTATATAGTTTTTATTTTCAAAGTATTACCTGGCATCGACATGTTAGTGTTGTGTCCGTAATAGTAAAAATTTGGTTAACATTCTTCTTCTGTTTGTCTTGCAGGTTCCACAGACACATCATGAATCACCTAATGAGGGAAGATATCCAATTCTCAGTATGAAAGAGTGCAAAACTTCTTTACCTCTTAACAGACCTTCACTGAAAAACAATGGCACCAAGAATTTCATTGCAAAGAATGGTCCTATCTTGGCACATCATCCTCTGACTTCAAATTCAATGAAGATTATTACGGCTCATGAGAATACATCACCAAATATTCAGCATAGGAACCAAAATGGTAGAAATTACAAATAAGGACTATGTTGAGAGGAGAAAATCTTGTAAATGTAGCTTCACAGAAATGAAGCTGTACCACATTTAACTAGGCACCAAAGTTAGAGCAACTTTGGCAGCTTTCTAACCCTTTGTCTATTTCCAACATCTTTTTTCGAGTAAGCAATCATTTTGGCGTGGCAGTGTCGCAATAGTTCTTGAATGTATCAAAATTATAAAATATATTCATGTATCTTTCTTGAGTGAATTTAGCCCTCAAATGTGTCTTTTGTTAGATAGTTTGGTCATCAAATATGTCTTCTAATAGTCAACTTGATCCATAAAATTACTACCAAAAGACACACTTAGGGATATTATTTATATAATTTTGATACACTTCGGAACTATAGTGAAAATGCCTTGCACTTTAGGGATCAAAATGACTGTTTAGTCCTCTCTTTTTTCTTCATTTTTGGGTACCAATATCCTTTATTTTGTACCTCAATATATTCAAATAACATTCCCATCATGTAGTTTAAAATGTCCAAAAGATAATTTCTACTGTCATTTGGACATATCTTGAGTGTTATGATGGATGAAATGCATGATAATTTTAGCATAGGAAAAAGTTCAAGTTGAAGCAAAAAACTTTTCTTTTCTAAGATTAGTGTAGTGTCGCATACAATAAAACAGGAAAAAGATAACAAGAAAAGGCTTCTATAACTGAATTGGCAAGTTGGTTAAGATACATACTAATTGAAGTTTTCCAGCAAGTAAAATGCTGCCTTCTATCATAAGATTATCACAAAATACAAAAAATGACATTCATGTGTGGGCCTTGGTTAATTAAAAACCTTTCTAAATGACATGTTCAAATTTGCCTCCAAAAACTGAAAGCTCAAACTCTAGCATCTTTGGTCCATCTCTTCAAGATGTACTTGGATGGAACTATCCTTATGTTTCTATAATCAAGAACTTTTAATGCATGGCAGCACAAGACTCCCACGCACTCAAATTTCATACAGCTGCAACTAACTGTCTCATTAGACGAATCGAAAGTAACTGTATACTCTCGGACTTGTTCATATACGCTAACTTTATAATTACACAAGGATCCACTCTCACTGCAATGCTCCAGCACTAGATTTAGAGATGCTTCATATTCTTTCTGGAATAGCTCAAATATCTTTGGTGTGTATGGATCTCTTGCATGTTTTAATGTAATGATATTGCCCATCAGGGCTGGCATATGCTGGCTCGCGTCATAATTAGCTTCTAATTCCTTGTAGTGCCAATCAGTCACCATCTTCCCAAGATGCTTGAGAAATGGAAGAACACTTGAGTCATTCTTTAGGTGCTTTTTCAAGTTGCTGGTAAGATTTTCACGCACAAGCAAGCTTGACATGTCGGCACAAAAAATGTCTTTCGTATGCAATGGCCCATTGGTCTCTGCTTTCATATATTTGACGCAACCATTCGTTTTCCCACAGATTATACATGTCCATGAGAGTAGTCCAGGCATTAAGAAAATCCTCTTCTTCCTCATGATTAAAAAAGCAGCTGTTCAAATCATTTACAAAAGAATCGGATTCAACATACATATGACTCAGTTGCTTGAGAGCATCTTGATAGACATGCCATACAAAAACTCGTTGATTTGTTTGAGGTAGTATGGAGTTAACAGCTTCAGCTACTATTGCATCTTGATCTCTTAGGATTGTCTTTGGCTTAGTTCCAGACATAGCCTCGATGAAAACATGAAACAGCCATTTAAAAGATTCCACAGATTCATCGAATAGAAGTGCAGCTCCGAAAGTAATCATTTGCCTGTGATTATTTATACCAAGAAATGGAGCGAATGGTCGGGAGTCTTTGTAAAATTTATAACTCGTATCAAAGCAAACAACATCGCCAAAATCACTGTAGTCAACTATCATCTTTGCATCAGCCCAAAATATGTTAGTTATTTGATTCTCGGCATCAAGCTGAAAAGCATAAAAGAAAGAAGGATCCTTTGATTTCTTGCTTTGAAAGTAGTGCCTAATCTTTTCAACTTCTTCCTCTTGTATTTCTCTTGTGTGTTTGAAAGGTAGTTGATATTCACAATACACAGGGTCGTAATCCAGATCATGAAACCTTTCATCGACAATGTTGTCTTCAGCTCGAATTGCAGCTAATCTCTTCTGCGATCGTAACATATGAACTCTACTCGCAGCCACAAGCTCATGATTGTGTTTTTCTTCAAAACTAGTTACGTGATACCTGCCATCAGGCTGACGAGAAATAATCAGTTGTGCTAAACATCCAATTCTAGTATCCTTCCGAGGTCTCTTTACATCCGTATCTCGTTTCTCTTTCTGCCGAAAACCTTCCCTGAAGCAAGTAAATCTTCTTGATGCTACAGCACCATCAACTTTACTCCTATTTACATAATCTTTTCTCACACTGAAACCTACTTGTGCAGCATATGCATTATAAAATTCATATGCATGCTCCTCGGAATCAAATCCCATTCCCAGTTTTGGTACTCCATCCAACGTGGACTTGGTTATGTTCACTTCAACAGCTTGAGCAAAATTGAATTTTTTCTGTGATGTCAGCATATGAGCATTACACGGTGTTATAAACTCGTGATTGTGCTCAGTTTCAAAACTAGTGACACGAAACTTGCCATTTGGCTGACGACAAATAGTCAAATGTGCCAAGCAACCGGTTCTTGTTTCCTGTTGAAATTTCTTTGGATTTGTGTAGCCTTTGTTAGGACGAAAACCTTGTCTATGGCAGGTGAATCTTCTGGACATCACTGAACCATCTATCCTACTTTTGTTGATGAAATCCTTTCTTATACTGAAACCTTTCAGAATAGCATACTTGTTATAACACTTGTAAGCATGGTCTTCTGAGTCAAACTCCATGCCAATATTTGGTGCCACATATATTTGCTCCTCATTTGTTACATGAGTATCGGTCACTGGTATAGAGGTAGCATCGGGGTTTTGACACAGCTGTCCTCTGCTAATGTCAACACAAAACTGGTCTTCATTGGAAGTATTCGAGGTCTGACATTCATCATTGATTTCCATCTGAGTAAGGCTAACAGGATGAGCATTTGCACTTGTACAATCACTCTCATTGCCAACGATCACTTTACTGTCTGCAGCACAAGAATCCTTGGGGCTCTGATTCTCTTGCCCCATATCAATCACTATCCGAAGAGATATTAGACATTCATTTTTGGCATAATTTTCTTAAGGATACTTTTTTATATCAGGTTTGGTATCCTCCGTGGACTTGTGTTCTAAATATACAAGAAGGAAAACAAGTTAGAGGGCAAAATACAATGGTGACAAAAGACATTTGGCGATAAATATAGTGCGCAAAGGAGTTGATCAAAATACAATGATGGCTAATTATATAAAAAAGAAGCAAACACTATATCTCTTGCAGAATATGAAGAAAAGAAATAATAGAAAACAGGAAAAACAGTTTGTGTTATAGTTATGACTTGTAACTTTTGACGTGTTATTTGCACAGCAATTGAACAGGCATGTCCATAAATACCACTCTAGAACTTATTCTTCAACTCTCCATAAATATATATACGTGTATTTTAATCGAGATTTGAGAAGAACTATAAACTTATTTCAATTGAGAAAGTCCCATAAATAAAAGCTAATACAAACTGGACCATTACACATTATATAGTAGTAGTGTGGTGGCTGCTCCCCAATTTGCATTATCCATTTTCTATCAGAATTCGAATAAGTTGATTTCAAAAATTGCAGCCAAGGCTTTAAAAATGTCGACAACAATTGTGGCTGCGGCATCAAAGTTTTGTCTATCTCTGCAACCACAATTGTGATCACAAAATCAAGATTTTCTATGATTTTCCGATGTCAACACGACAAAGATTTTGGAAGCAGAAGTATCAGGTTCTTTTATATCCCAGCAACTGCATTGAGGCCACAGCGATTTTGTACCATATTAAGAATCGCAATGAGGTCACAATCTAAAACATCGAATGCAGCTAATAGTTTCAAAAAAGAAATGCAGTGGACCTTAATCAATCACCACAATGTCGGCTACTTCTTTTGGTGATTGATTAAGGTCTACTGCATTTTTTTGTTTTTTCCTAATCGCTTCTTTCGAACTCCGATTCTCTCAAACAATGTGTACTTAACCGGGGCTCATTGACGACTTGGGAAATTACTAAAATTTGCCAATACTAAAGAAAAAAAAATCTTTTTTGACAAAAATCCTAAAGATTGAAAAAGTGAAGTTCTCATAAACAATAGGTAGGTCACCCAAAACACTTGAACAAGATGGTAATGGATCACTTCCAACTTGGCCAAATATATGGGTTCGATTTCAGCGTTGAGAATGCACTGTCAAATCTATTGACAGAGAGATTTGTCACTCATTACCTATGAAACACAGACACTCCTCAGATTAGGCGTGTCCTGGCGTCAGATACGTGTCGTGTCCGACACCAACACAGCACTGACACATATAATTACACTCAATTATGTGATTTTCACAAATTATTAGCGTGTCAGTGTCGTGTCCGATGTCAGTGTCTGTATCCGTGCTTCATAGCTCATTACGGTCCTAACCGGCTCGATGGATTAGTCTCTACACTTGCATACAGAGATACACACAAAAAACCACTTAGGTCTCTTAAAAATGTGAACTAGAATACTAGATCATAGGGTTAGGGTTTTCTAATGCCATTTAATTAAGCAGAAGAATAACACATAATATCACTATTATGATGAAAAATAACAAGAATATTACAGAATAGTATAGCTGAAAAGAAAAAACAATGAATGATAATTAGAATAAAAATGGTGTAGTTAATTAATAAATAAAGTAATTAAGTAATTGAATTGGTTTATGTGTTAATGATGATGAAGTGAATTGAGAAAGATGAAAAGGGAAGAGAGTGAGAATGGAACCTGGGAAGTGAGAAAGAATTGGAAGAACCGTAAAATTTGTGATATTTTGAACTGTTCGGTTTGTTTGGTTTTGTTACAGAGACATGAATAGCGAACCGGAGAGAGATATTAAGGTGGATGATGTCATGTTTATTCATTATCCGTTTTGATAATTTTGAGTTCACGGAAAACAATTTATGCAAATAATAATGAAATTGAAGGTCTAACTCATCCTTTTTGGATCGGTTTCAAGGGTCCACTTACCGATTTATGCACCAAGCTCAAAGAGCATTGTTGGGGGTGACGGCCGATTCACGCACCAAAGCCCAAAGAATGTTGCGCGTGACAGGGTGTATTGGGAAAAACTCATGTCCCACATCGGATAGATAAGACTCTGATGCCATAATGAAATTAGATCTGAAAATTTTGCAAATTGTTGAAAATTAGGGGTTTTGAAGTTCTTGGGATGTGTGCCTCCCCTATATTTCTCATATTCAATTTCATTATGCGTTAACATTTTATGAGTTGAGTTAGTCCATATTGACTTTAGTTGAACTTTTGTTCATGAAAGATATAAACTTCTTAATGAAGTTTATGAATAAACATGTTTTGAAAATACAAATTTATTTGCATAAGTTAGTTTTTATAAGATAAAAAAATAAAACAATTCAAACCGATCCAAAGTTTAGATGAGTGCGGCCAACCATTTCATAAAGTATTTATAGATCACTCATTAAAAAAAGTTACATTGACAACGAGAGTATTTTATTGACAATAGAAGTTAAATGCACACTCTTACGAATGAATCAATTTCTTATCAATTGAACCTACTTTTATTTGTGAAATGATGTCATAGTTTAACCCCAATTAAAATAAAGGTTTGCTATATGAAATCTACCAAAAAAAAGTTTGCTATATGTCATGTTTTTTAAGAGAAAAATTGTCATTTATGTGTTGAAAAGAATGATGTCTCTATAAATTTTTCCCTTCTTAATTTTCCTTTTATCGAAAGTAATCATATTCATATTCGATGCATGTGTGTGGGTCTAATCAATTTGAAACAAGCGTTTATCCAAGGTATGTTACAAGGTATTTTGTTAGACTCGCTAAATTTTTAATTTTTGAAAAGGTTCCCTAAATATTTATTAGGAGTTAAAATATAAAGATGCATTAAGTTTTATTAGTTTATCGGCCAAATATCTCTCCGAGTCTTTTAAGTTTCATGTTTGTTTTAGATAGATCCTTCAAGTTTCTAAGGTTTCAGATAGATCTTTTAAGTGTTTAGTTTGTTTCGGATAGGTCCTTTAAGTTTCGAGTTTGTTTCAGATAGGTCCTTTCTATCAACCTCCGTTAAGTCAAAGTTGATATGTCCGTTAAGTCAAAGTTGATCTGGTTGGGGAAAAAATTGATGCCAAGTGTCAGAGAGGACCAACTAACCCACTTAACGGACATAACAACTTTGGCTTAACCGAGGTTGACAGAAAGGGCCTATCCGAAACAAACTCGAAACGTAAAGGACCTATCTGAGACAAACGTAAAACTTAAAGGACCCAAGGAGGTATTTGGCCTAATTTATATCTAGTTTGATTGAATCGCAAAGGTAAATAATAAGCTTTTGATTTTAACCCATGTTCAAGATCTAATAATAACTAAAAAATTATGATTATAATTATTTAAATAAATTTGTCTGTTAAGTCTAAAAAACTTTTTGACTGGCCTAAAGTATGGTTTTTAGTTAACTAGGTTTTTTTTATAAAAATAAAAATAAAAAATATCTTGTATATCTTAATGGATCAATAAATCTGAAATAAGATACTCAATAAAGTGTGATTTTTTTTCTTAATAAATGTAATATTTTTTTTTTATAATATAGAACGGAAGGAGTAATCATTTTTAATTATCTAAAATAAATGTTTGACTCTAATCCTTTTGAATTTCAAGCAAATTCTTCTGTTTGCTGCATAGTCATAAACTCAATAATCCTCTCTAACCCATCCCAATAAATGTCTTTGACCCTTCAAAGATATCTACAAGGCTTGTGTCTTTTGAACTCGCAATGAGATTAATTATTGAACTGTCAACAATTTCTTACTCTTTTTTTTTTTTAACCGAGTTAAGTTGTTTCTCAAAATGAACGACTTAAAGAATCAAATTCATATTCTTTTTTAAACATAAAGTCTTGTTAGCTAAAAAAAAGTCAAAATTTTTTTATAAATAAGATCGGAGGGAGTAAATTTTTTTGCTTATAATTTGGGACGGACGAAGTATTTATCAAATCCATAAAAAAATTAAACTGGAAAAACTATTAAAATATTAGGCTTTAATATGTGTAGCCAAAATATTATATTACAAGATGATTTTATTAGTTAAAAATATTCAAACAAGCATTTACACAAGGTATATTGATTCATTTTGGTTTTTTACACTACATGCTTTAAGAACCTCCAACTTCTGATAGAGTGATAAAATTCACACTGAATCATGGATTTGTTGATCTGATGAACTTGAGTAGATCAGTGGTTTATGGATTTCTTCAGAATTTTCAGAAGTAGTTAACACTTTCTTGTGAGAATATAGTATATAATGTTGAAACATTAAAATTGAATCATAGAATATAGTTACCTGCATTTGTGATTAAAATAAAATAAAATTAATTACCATTTGTAATTTAACAATAATAAGATGTTTTTTTTCATTGTATAAAATAAGATGTGGAGTAAAAGAAGATTACATACCAAAGATATCATAACTTTACCAATGTTTCCATAGAAATTCACCAAGGAATCTAAATATAAAAAAAGTTGAAATTCATAAGTCATAACTACTAACACTCAGACCTAGTTTGGATTAAACTTATTTTGAGCTTATGAAAAATAGCTTATGTAAATAAATAAGTTTTTATTTTAATTTAAGTTTTCCCTAACGAAAATTGTATCTTCATAAACTGTTTTTTCATAAAATACCTTAACAAACTTATAAATAATACATAGAAACTTATTTATTTGCATAAGCTGTTTTGTATAAGCTCTAACATAAACTAATCCAAATGGACGCTAATAGTCAAATAATTTGATTGCATGGTCTAATTCAATTTTACTTGCTAGTAAAAATCAGAAACCTTGATCTATGGACTGTACAACCATTTGTGAATAATTAAAGATCCCTCCTGAAAAATCAAGAAGAACATTGCCAATGCTAAATCCATCTGTGCTCTTTCTCAAGAAGTTCATGAATGCCTATATTTCATAACAAAAATAGCCATAACTTAGCAACAAATTATCCAGGGGATTAATTAAGTTAATATATTTCAAAACTTCAAAAGATGAAATTAATGAGATTCATCGATCGTGTAAATTAGACGCCGATATAAAATTAGCGATTCTATTGTCTCTAGATAAGTAGCTCGGTTGGTGAGTTAAGAATCGCAAAATGAATTTTAAGCATGGACTACCCTGAAAACTAATATTAGCTTATTAAAAGTTGAAGAAGAACATAAAGAGACATTGAAACCTGGGGACAATATTTGATGAGGGTCATACAGACTTGAATTGAGCTGCAATATAATTAATTTTAACAAATTATTAGAAGAAAATCTAATAATCATAGCACATTACAAAACACAGCTACAATAATAACAATTATATCAAAATAAGAGTGTTGTTATAAATGGATAAAATACAAGGAAAAATGAAGGAATATATCAACATTGAAAGATCACAAAAGAGACTCACATTTACGACTTTTTTCTGAGTAACTCCAACTTTTTCGTTTCTTACTCATCAAATAAATCAATGATAATCTTAAGGTTTGATATATCTAAGATTATTTATAGTTTTTTTTAGACAGGCGACGGGGTTCAATAAAAAACATTAGGTTGTCCTTCAAGTATTTAGTTTCCCTACATTCTGTATAAGTAAAATCCTTTGCAATTGAATCAATCATATTTTCTAT